>Ga0302311_10001177_pt1 | contig 31423 bp, 26 predicted proteins | sample III_Palsa_N1_3_FD_200449 | JGI IMG/M metagenome (GOLD analysis project Ga0302311, IMG submission 200449) | Peat permafrost microbial communities from Stordalen Mire near Abisko, Sweden - III_Palsa_N1_3 | ecosystem: Environmental > Terrestrial > Soil > Palsa > Peat permafrost | place: Sweden... | reverse complement strand
CGGGTCGCGCCCGTTTGGGGGGGCGCGACCCGAACTTAACAAGGTACCGCAGGTCTCTAGCTGCACGGTCTCTACTGGGAGATCGTCTAATGGTAGGACAACAGATTCTGACTCTGTTTATCTAGGTTCGAGTCCTAGTCTCCCAGCCACTTTGCAAAACCCCCGTATCTGCGGGGGTTTTTCATTGATGCCGCATGAATTCCCGCATGATCGCACGGGGTTTTCATGGCCGGCCTTATAGCCCCCGTAACTTCGGGGGCTTTTTTGCGGGTATCGCCCTTGCACACCGGGACTCGAACGATCCTCCGCTGTGCTCACGAACATTTGCGGTGTGATTTCCGTCGTCGCTAAAGTAGTACGACGCGATTTTCGCACCCTGCCGAAGCGCAATGCCGGCTGGCGATTGACGGCACCCTGTCTTCATCGCCGATGCAGCCCATCAAGCCTCGTTGCGTCCAGCGATCCGCCCCATCTTGGGGCGGACAATGATTCATGCATATCCAGTCAAGACCCGTACGGGGCAAATGACTACATTGGCTGGCGCTACCACTCTTTAAGGATCCCGCGTAGGCGAATGTGAGCGGGGAAAGGAGGCCACCGCAGCCGACGGCACTGAATTTGCCGCGGGATGTATTCCATTTGCCAGTGATCTGCGTTCGAGAGCTATGTGAAGATGAGCTATGAAACTATTCAGGTGACACCGAGCACGCCGTGCATCGGCGCCGAAATCTCCGGGGTGAACCTGGCGCTGCCGCTGCAGGACCGGCAGATCGCCGAGCTGCGGCAGGCGATTGCCGATTACCAGGTGATTTTTTTCAGGGACCAGGCGCTCGATTTCGACAGCCACCAGCGCTTCGGCCGTCATTTCGGCGAGCTGATGCGCCACAGCGGTGTGGCCGGCCTGAAGGAGCACCCGTTGATCGTTGCGATCCACGCCGACGCGGATTCGAAATATGTCGCCGGAGAGAACTGGCACTCCGATCTGACCTGTGACGCCGAGCCGCCGATGGGTAGTATTCTTTACCTGCACACCGTTCCGGAAGTCGGCGGCGACACGCTGTTCTCCAGCATGTACGCCGCCTACGAAGCCTTGTCCGACCGCATGAAGGCCTACCTGGAAGGGCTCACCGCGATCCACGACGGCGAGCACGTCTATCGCCCGATCACCGACGATCCGAGCAAGCGCTTCCCCTGCTCATCCCACCCGATAGTGCGGACCCATCCGGTGACCGGGCGCAGGGGGCTGTTCGTCAACCGCTCCTACACCACCCGCATCAACGGAGTGTCCAAGGAGGAAAGCGATGCGATCCTGTCGTACCTCTACGCGCATTGCATGAATCCGAATTTCCAGGTGCGCTTCCGCTGGCACCCCCACTCGGTGGCGTTCTGGGACAACCGCTGCACCCAGCATATGGCGGTGTGGGACTACCACCCGCAGGTACGGTCAGGCTACCGCGTGACTGTGAAAGGCGAAAAGCCGGCATGAGCCGGCTGCAAGGACAAGCGAGATGACAACCGAGACTGCACTGCATATCCGCGAACTGAAGCCCGGTTTCGGCGTGGAGATTCTGGATGTGGACCTGGCCTCCGCCGACCAGGCAACGCTGGATGCCGTGGTCGAGGCGTTCCATCGCTGGGGCACCATCCTGCTGCGGCAACAGCAGTTGCCGCCGCCGGCGCTGGTCGACTTTGTCTCCAGCTTCGGCGAGCCGGAAGACCACACGCAGAAGCAATTCACCCTGCCGGGCCATCCGAAAATATTCATCCTGTCCAACAAGCAGGTGGACGGCCGCCCGATCGGCGCCCACAACGACGGCGTGGGCTGGCATACCGACTACTCCTACAAGAGCGAGCCGGTGATGTGCACCATGCTGTATGCCGTCGAGGTGCCCGAAGAAGGCTCCGACACGCTGCTGGCGGATATGTGCGCCGCCTACAGGGCCCTGCCGCAGGAGCGGCGCGCGCAACTCGATGGGCTGGCGGTTCATCACAGCTATCAGCACTTCATGTCCACGCGCGAGTTTGGGCGCACCGAGCTGAGTCAGGAGATGAAGGACGCCAATCCCGATGTGTTCCACCCCCTGATCCGCACCCATCCGGCGGATGGCCGCAAGGCGCTATGGGCCAGCACCGGCACGGTCAAGGGTGTCGTCGGCATGCCCAATCCGCAGGGCCTGGACCTGATCGAGGAGCTGGTGGCCTTCGGCACACAGGAGGAATTCGTTTACCGCCACAAATGGCGGGTGGGCGACCTGCTGATGTGGGACAACCGCTGCACGCTCCACACGGGTACGCTGTTCGACGACAGCAAGTACACCCGGCTCATGCACCGCCTGTGGGTGCGGGGTGACAAGCCTTTTTAGAAGTCATCTCATAATATTCCCTCTCCCTGCGAAGCGGGGAGAGGGCTAGGGTGAGGGGCGCCGGCGCAGCCGGCTTACGCCACAAGATTCAAGCCTCCGCGAATTTGAAAGCACCCCCTCTCCCCCACATGCACGGGGGATAGGGGATTTATGAGGCAAGTTCCGGAAACCTGCGCCGGCGGCCCGCTATTACGCCGCACGTAACGGCGGCGCCATGAATTCCGGCCCCACCGGATCGGTCACCAGTCCCGCCACGATGGCGTCGATCTGCTGCATCTGCTGCGGACTCAGGTTCCAGCCGAAAGCCTGTTCCATGCCCTCCAGCTGTTGTGGCCGCCGTGCACCCCACAGGGCCACTGTCTTGCCGCGGTCCAGCACCCAGCGTACCGCCAGCGCCAGCACGCTGCGGCCGCCGATGCCATGGGCCAGTTGGTCCAGGGCCTGGACCGCGGCCAGGTACTGCGAGCGGCGCGGCTCCTGGAATTTCGGGTCGTAGCCGCGCAGGTCGTCGCCTTCGAATTTCGTTGCGCCGGTGATGCGGCCGGAGAGCAGGCCGCGGCACAGGGCGCCGTAGGCCAACACGGTCAAGCCGGCGCCGCCGGCATAGGGCAGCACGTCCCGATCGATGGCGCGCTCGAACAGGTTGTAGGGCGGCTGCACCGTGCTCAGCAGCGCGGCGGTGCTGAAGCGCTGCATCTGCTCCGGCGAGAAATTGCTGACGCCGATCGCCAGGATCTTGCCGGCGCGGCGCAGCCGCTCGAGTTCTTCGGCGGTGTCCTCGAATGGCACCAGGGTATCCGGCCAGTGCACCTGGTACAGATCGATGTAGTCCGTCTGCAGGCGCCGCAACGACTCCTCCACGCTCCGGCGCACGCAGGCCGGCCGGGAATCGCGGAACACCTTGCCCTCGTTCCAGCTCACGCCGACCTTGGTGGCAATCACGGCGCGCTGACGCCGGCCGCCGGCCAGCGCCCTGCCCACCAGTTCCTCGGAGCGTCCAAAGCCGTAGACCGGAGCCGTGTCCAGAAAGTTGATGCCGCGGTCCACCGCCGCCTGGATGGTGGCCACCGACTCATCGGCATCGCTGCCGCCCCATTTCCAGCCGCCAATGGCCCAGGTGCCCAGGGCGATGCGCGAGACCGGCTGCGGGATGCCCGGGATGCTGAGTGTTTCAATCGACATAAGGATTCTGGCGGGAAAGCGGGGATCGGGTTCAGGCAGCGCGACGGCACAGCGCCAGGGCGGCGAGCGCGTACATCCGCGTACAGGCAATCAGGTCCGCGACGCTGGGGCGCCAGCGTGTCGGGCCCATAGTCACCGCGGGAATGCGGTTCATGTTGAACACGTTGTGGTCGCGCCACATGCTGGAGTAGAACGCGGCGCTCGGCGCGATCGGGCCGCCGCGCACCATTTCGTGGGCGCGGCTGAAAGCCTGTTGCAGCGGGCGCACCTGCGCGTCCTCCGCCACGAAGCCATGGCGCACGACGTAGGGCATCACCGAAACCTGATCGATGCCGGCCTGGCGCAGCACCGCCTTGAGTTCGCGGTCGACGCCGGCGATGGTCTGTGCCGGCGTCAGATTGATGTCCAGATACAGCGAGCAGACTTCGCTGCTGGCGCCGATGGACTGCGGATTGCCGCCGCGCACGGCGGAAATCTGCACTTTCGGAATGGCGGTGCCGCCGGCCGATTCGAAGCGATGGCGGCGCTCGAAATCCATCGCCCAGTTCTGCAGCACTTCCACCGCCCGGCTCATGCGCAGGATCGGGTTGTGCCGCGCGGACTGTGCATGGTCGACGATCGGCGTGAACATCGAGGTGCCGTAAAGGCTGACGCGGTAGTAGGCGTAACCCGAGGCGGCCCAGTTGATGCCGAAGTCCGTGCCCTCCGCGGCGATGGCGAAGTCCGGCGCCACACCGCCATGGGCCAGCAGATATTGCGCGCCGAGTTCCTTGCCGATATTGGCCAGTCCCGGGTGCTCCTCGGTCGGCTCCGGGCCGATCTCGCCGGGGCAGGCGGTCAGGTAGAGCGTGCCATCCAGATCGAAGCCGGCCTTCTTCAGCGCCTTCGCCGCGATCAGGAAGCAGGCCATCGGCCCACGGTCGTTGCCGACCGCATGGCCGAAGAAGGTCTCACCTTCGAGCCAGGCCTCCAGCCACTGCCGATCCGCCACCGTTTCCGGGCGGAAGCTGTCGCTGTCGCGGGTTTCGTAGAACGGGCTTTCGGTGTCGAGATGGCTGGTAAACAGCAGGTTGGGCCCGTCGCCGCGGCCGCCATAGCTGCCGACGACGTTGAAACGTTCTTCCACCATGCCGACCTTGCGCGGCGCGAACCCTTCCTTCGCCATCCAGTCGTAGACGAACTGCCCGGCGCGCGCCTCGCGCCTGATCGGGCTTGGGATATTGCACAGGGACAGCACCAGTGCCACCAGTTCGTCGCGATCGATCGCCGCGGCGACGGCTTCGGCCTCGGCGTGTCCGATGGTGTCGAGTGTGATCCGGTGCGCGGCGTCTGACATGTCAGCTCTCGATTGATAAAACTCAGATGATTATTGCTGGCGGGCGAAGCAGCCGCGGCTGGCGCCGACGGCGGCCCGGCTTGATGGTAAGAGAAATCCGTACCCGGCTTCCATTCATGCCGTGCCAGCCAGGCGGAAGCGGTTTTCCGGCTGGCCCCGCACTTCGGTGCGCAGCGCGAACAGGCTGCCGGCCAGCCGGTCGCCGCGGCGCCGGCTCGCGGCGGTGGTGATCAACAGGGTCTTCAGGTCGGCTCCGCCGAAGGTGCAGCTAGTGGCGTGCTGCACCGGCAGTTCGACGATGCGGTCCACCCGGCCCTCGGGCGTGATGCGCACCACGCAGGCGCCATCGTAGCGGCAGTTCCACAGGCAGCCTTCTGCATCCATCGCCGAGCCGTCCGGCCAGCCGCGCTCGAACGGCCCCAACAAGGTGCGCCCGCCGAAGATCGCGCCATCGTCCGGGTCGTAGTCGTAGACCTGAATGCGGTTTTCGAGCGAGTCGGAAAAATAAAAGCGTCGGCGGTCGGGGCTCCAGCACAGCGTGTTGGGCATGCCGATATCGGCGCCCCAGGTATCGACCACGCCGGAGGCGCGGATGCGCAGCAGCTGTCCGCCGCCGCCGCCGATCGGGGCGGGTTCTCCATCGGCCTGGATATTGTTGACCATGCTGCCTACCCAGAAATCCCCGCGCGGGTCGGTGCGGCCCTCATTCAGCCGCATCTGTGGAAAGTCGGCAGGCGGAAGCCGTGTTCGCGCCGTGCATCGCTGGACGGGGTCCAGAACAGCAGGCGCGAGGCCAGCGCCACCAGCAGCACGCCCGGCACGTCGGTCAGCGACAGGGCCACCACCGGTTCGTCGAAGAACCAGGACCGGCTGTCGCGGCTTTCCAGCCGGCAGCGGTGGATCAGGAAGCGGTTGAGATCCACCCAATACACGGCGCCCTCTTCGGCGCACCACAGCGGCGCCTCGCCGCAGCGGTCGCCGCTGGGGACCAGGCAGGCGGCTTCCGCGGCGCGCGCCCGCGGCGCCGGATTGCTGCGGATCGACCATTCCATGCTAGACATGCCGCGCGGCGTCCGGCACGGATACCTGGACCTCATCCGGAGGACGCGGCTGCGGCGTCACGGCACGCTGCGGCGGCGGCTGCATCAGCGAGACACCCAGCACGATCGCCGCCAGCAGGGCCGCGAACACATAGAAAATCGGCGTGAAGCTGCCCGTCGCATCGGCCATCATGCCGGCGAATAGCGGCCCCAGGGTGGCCGCGGTGGTGATCACGGTGGCGGTGGAAACCACGCCGGCGGCCGCGCTGGTTCCGAAATACTTCAGCAGCAGCACATGGCAGCTCAACCAGCTCGCGCCCCAGCCGGCGCCGAACACGACGGCGAAGGCATAGGCCGTCAGATGGGTATCGGCGAAGCCGAGGCTGAGCAGGGCCAGGCACTGCAGCGCCGCTCCCGATAGCAACAGCAGCCGTGGCGAGAGATGCTCGCTCAGAGCACCAGCCGCGCCCTTGGTGAGGGTGCCGGTGAAGGCGACGATGCTCATGGCAAAGGCGCCGAAGGCGCGGGTGGCGCCCAGCTTGGCCAGATGCGTCACCAGCACGCTGTGCACGGTGGTGACCCCCGTCTGGATCACCAGCATGGCGAGGGCGATGATCAGGAATTGTCGGGTCAGCACCGCCTGGCGCGAGGTCCACTCGGCCCCGCCCGCGGTCTGGACGCCGCGGCTTGCGCGAGCCTGGATGACGTCCCCGACCTTCTCCACCCGGATCACATCGCGTATGGCAAAAGCGCTGAAGCCGCTGATGAGTGCGGCGGTCAGCGACATCACCAGCCAGTTGGCCCGCCAGCTGCCGCTCAGCTCCACCACCGCCTCGACCACCGGCGGCCCGAAAATGCCGCCGGCGGCACCGGCCATGAAATAGAAGCCGATCATGCGCGCCGAGCTCGCCGGGAACCAGGTCGCGATCAGGTAGATGCCGGGCACGTTGGCGCAAAGCGTGAAGCCGATGCCCATCAGCCCGGTGGCGATGAAGAACTGCCATTGATGCTGCGACACCGCGGCCAGGGCGAATGCGGTCGTCAGCACAGCCCCGCCGGCGACGATGGTCCAGCGCGTGCCGATCCACTTCATCATGATCGCCGGCAGCGGGCTCGACAGGCCGCAGGTCAGTCCCAGCAGCGAAAAGCTGACGCCGGCGGCCGCATTCGACCAGTGCAGCTCCGTCACCATGGTGAACAGCACCACGCCGAGCGAGGTAAAGGTGGCGGCTGTGGCAAAACAGAAGAACAGCGCCGCCGCTGCCATAACCAGCCATTTCCGCTGCATGTCCGGCTCCCTTATTGGCCCTTATTGCGTGGGGACGTCGCTGCTGCTGAACCGCTGCAGCCGCAGGCGCTGCAGAAAAGCCATCTTGTCGCCATCAAACTTGCGACGCGCCAGCGGTCCGTCATCGGTGAAATCGAGCAAGGGTTCATCCCTGGCCTCGTAGCGCGCCCAGTGAACCGCGCCGCCGCCATTCGGATTGCCGGTCCTGGCAAAGCGCACCCAATAGGCGCTGGCGGTCCGCGCCATCGCGCCGTCCCGCGGGCCTTCGCCGTACATCGACGGTCCGGCGACGTTGCCGAATACATAGGGCAGCTCGCCGCCATGCGGCGTCCCGGCCACCTGGCCGCGGCGCGCCACCGGCACATAGGAAAACCGGTACAGCCATACCGCTGCGCCGGCGGCGTTCATGCGCTCCGCCAGGAAGTGCGCGGGCGAGACCATGTAGTAGTCACCCCAGAGTTGCTGATCGGCGAGGTCGCGCGGTACCGGCTGTCCGTGCGCATCGTGCAGATACGGTGCCAGGACCGCTTCGAGGTCGGATCCTATCTGCCGGTGCATGCTGTCGAGCGCGTGGGGTTCCCAGCGCAGCAGGCTGTACTCGTATGAATTCGAGCCGACCAGGTAGGGCATCTTGTGCTGCAGGCCGCGCTGGAATGCCAGGCCCGGGCTCATGCCCAGGGTGCGGCCGTCGACGATCGGACTCATCGCCGCCGGAGCGGCATTGGTGCTGTGCTGGACCGCGTCGGTCGACAGCGCACGCAGCGTGGTCACATCGTCGGTGTCGATCCCCTCGGCAAGCGCCCAGGCCTTGCCGGCGCTCTCCGCCTGGCTCAACGTCGGCAGCTCGCGATCGCTCGCCCCGGATTCGGAAATCGCCTGATCGAACAGGCCCTCGGCGGACGGTGCTGCCAGCAGCGCATTGACCGAGGTTGCGCCCCCCGATTCGCCGAACACGGTGACGCGCCGTGGATCACCGCCAAATGCGGCGATGTTGTGCCGCACCCAGCGCAGCGCCGCCATCTGGTCGAGCAGGCCGTAGTTGCCGAGCGGCTCGTCGTGAGCCGCGGCGCTCAACGCCGGATGGGCGAAGAAGCCGAAGCGGCCCAGGCGATAATTCAGCGTCACCACCACGACGCCTTGCTTTGCCAGTCCACGGCCGTCATAACAGGGCCAGGCGCCGGAGCCCATGATGAAGGCGCCGCCGTGTATCCACACCATCACCGGCAGCGGCTTGTGCCGCTGCCGCGGCGGAGCCCAGACGTTGAGATACAGGCAGTCTTCGCTCTGCGGACGCTTGAAGCCCGGCCCCGGCGGCTCCTGCATCGGAATCTGCACGCAATCGTCGCCAAAGCTCTGCGCGGAACGCAGACCCTGCCAGGGCGCAAGCGGCTGCGGTGCGCGCCAGCGCAGCGCGCCCACCGGCGGTGCCGCATAGGGAATGCCGCGATAGACGGCGAGCCCATCTTCGCTGCTGCCGGCGAGGAGGCCGTCGGTGGTGACGGCCTCCGGCTCCGCGACGGCCCCCAGTGAAGCGGCGATCCCGGCCAGCAGCAAGGCATTACGGGCGAGTCGGAACATTGGTGGTCTCAACGCCGCGATGGGACGGGCCGCCTCAGAACTGATAACTCACCGTGCCGACGATCTGCCGCGGCGGAATGAACTCGTCGCTGGTCTGGCCGGTGCCGTAGGGATCGGTATAGCGCGAGTTGATGCCGGCCTTGTTGAACAGGTTGCTGACCGCCAGCGACAGGTTCAGGTTCTGCTGCCAGGACGGCGTCAGCTGGAAGAACAGGTTCCACTGGCTGTACGAGGGCACCTTGTCGTACTCGCCGTCGTCGAAGATGCGGTACTGGAAATTGCCGCGGTAGATGTACTCGACCCGCGACAGCAGTTCGTAGTTGTTGAAGTCCCAGGTATAAGCGGCGTTGGCCGAGCCTTGCAGGTGCGGCATCTTGGGTACGGCGTTGCCCTGGACATTGGGAGAATCCGCCTCCATCTGCGACCAGCAGGACGGGTTGTAATAGGCGCCGCCGTTCTGGCAGGCCGGAATCTGGCTGATCAGCTGTGAGGCTTCGCGCGCATCCAGCGTGGTGTAGTTGCTCTCGATTTCGCCGTGGGCCACCGTCAGCGTGGCGTTGAGCCGCAGGTGATTGTGCAGGGCCAGGTAGGACGATTCCGCCTCCAGTCCCATGATGTGCGTCTCCGGAATATTGCCCACGCCGTACTGGTAAGGCACCGGGTCCACCGCCAGGTACTGCATGTTGCGGTAGTTGTAGAAGTATCCGGCGACGTTGAGCAGCAGCTTGTTGTCGAGGAAGCGGTTCTTGGAGCCCAGTTCGTAGGCATCGATGGTTTCGTGGGTGAAGGTGTGCGCCAGCACCACCGAGTCCGGGTTGCTGTTGAGGCCGCCGGGCTTGTAGCCGTGGGTCCAGCTCAGGTACATCATGTTGAGGCCGCTGATGTCGTACTGCCCCTCGGCCTTGCCGGTCGGCACGCCCTTCTGGTATTCGCCCTCGCTGGGCGTGCCGAAGAACACGCTGTCCGGTCCGGCGTACTTGTCGAAGTTGTAGCGGGCGCCGAGGGTCAGGCGCAGGTCGCTGCGCAGGTGCATGGTCTCCTGGGCGTAGTACGAGTAGGAGTGGCGGGTGATGTGCGAATCGTCGCCGTAGAGCAGATACGGCGCCACCTCGCTGGCCGGGCCAGGGTAGTCGCTGGTCTCATAGACGTACTGATGGTTGATCTGGTTGAGGTAGAAGGCGCCCACGGTCCAGTCGATGAAGCCGCCGGGACGGGAATTGAGCGTCAGATCCTGGGTGAAATCGTGCATGCCGGTGTTCCATGCCTGCACGTGATCGTAGTAGCCGATGTTCTGCACGTCCCAGCGCGTGCCGTCTTCCTGCTGGTTGTGATCGAGGATCTGATAGCTGGTGACGGACTTGGCCACCGCCCAGGGCAGTTCCCAGTCCAGGTTGAGGTGATAGAGCTGGGTGTCGAGCTTGAAGTAGCTCGGATAGTCCTGCGACACCCTGCGCGGATTCGGGTTGGTGTCCAGGATGTTCTTTTGCTCGGCACCCGGATTTTCGCCGTGGGAAACCTGCCCGGTGAGGGTGGCCGAGAAATCCTGCGTCGGCGCCCACAACAAGGCCAGCTTGCCGGAGATGTCGCGGTTGCCGTCGAGGCGGAAGCCGGGAATGTCGGTATCCGTGGCAAAGCCCTCATGACCATAAACCTGCACCGAGCCGCGCAGCGCCAGCGTATCGCCGATCGGCACGTTGATCATGTCGCGGGTGCGATACAGGTCGTAGGTGCCGCCGCTGGCTTCGACCGAACCGGCATACTGATGCAATTGCGGCTGGTTGCCGATCAGATTGATGGTGCCGCCGGTCGAGGCCTGGCCGAAGACAGTCGCCTGGGGGCCGCGCGAGATCTCTACGTGATTGACATCGAACAGCGCCTCGTCCAGGGATATCGTATTGGCGATGTAAACGCCGTCCACATAAAAGGAGACACCCGGCTGGGTGGTGAAGGCGTTTTCCGGCGTCTCCGAGCCGATGCCGCGGATCGAGGCAATGTTTTCGAAGCCGCTGCTCTTGGCGATGGTCAGGCCGGGCACCAGGCCGTTCAGGTCCGACATCTGCGTCACGTTCGACTTGTCCAGCGTCGAGCCGGAGATGGCGGTGATGGCGATCGGCGCGTCCTGCACGCTGACCTTGCGCTTTTCGGCTGTCACCGTGACGGTCTCCAGTGTTTGCGCGGAACGGCCGGTCGATGCCGTGCCGCCGGACGAAGCAATGGCAACGGTCTGATCGGAGGGGGTGGGCGTGGCAACAGTTGCAACCGTGGATGCCGCTGCCTCTGCCGGCGCCTGCTGCGTCGTGGAAGCGCTGCCGTCCGCAGCCGGTGCCGGCGGCGAATCCGGACTGGCGCTCTGCGCCAGCGCAGCCGATGTATTGAGAAGCACGGCGGCGGACAGCAAGGACATCACGCCGCTCTTCATGTAACCCGACCCGCTAAGCATCGACATTGCAATCCCCTATGACAAGCCAAAATGGAATTAATCCGTGACTATTGGCATCAAGGGTGCAACGAATGTACAAAGACAATCTTGTCCTCCAGCGCCCAAGAAGTTGTATCGACCCCGGTGCCGCTTTTCCGCCAAGCCTGCGGCAGTTTCAAGCTCATGCTCCACCATCGGGCGGCACGCACCTGGATCAGACAAATTGCCATTTATCGGTGCAGGAAAGTGCTGCCGGACGAAGGAAATCCACAATATCGAGCGAGCAATTCGATGCTGCACCCCCTCGTCCTCGAGACCGGGACAGATTTGACTGCACCTGCCTTTCGGCGTATCGGCCCATCCGGTCAAGGGTCCGGTCAAGGATTTGAGCGTCTGCTGGCAAGTCGGTGTCCTGCCCCGGGTTTTGATTGCATAAAGGATGCCGCGGCGGGCGCAGGGGCAGGCCTTGTGCGTACCGGGACATACCGGAACCTGCCGGCACCGCTGGCCAGCATGACGGTGATCATCCCGCTACAGGCTCTGATGCTTTCCCCATACGGCTGGAATCAGCACAATATATTTGTGGCGCACGCGCGGTTCGGTGCCGCCGGGCAAGTTTTCAGGCGCGGTGGCGCAAGCTTGGCGCGCCGACGGAGCGTTAAGGTGGGCCGACAGCGGCGGCGTTTCCGCCGCATACCCACACTCATCGATTGCCATGTCCATGACTGAATCCACAACGCAGCCGGCGGCGCCGAAGTCTTCAGCCGCCGTGTCACCGGAAACCCAGAGAGGCGCTTTCGGCTTGCCTTCGGACACCGCCGGCAAGGATTTCGGCGTTTTCCTGCCGATGGCCAACGGCGGCTGGATTCTCTCCTCCAATGCGCCCCGCCTCGACGGCTCTTATGAATACAACCGTCAGGCGGCGCTGCTGGCGGAGGAAGTGGGGCTGGACTTCATCATGTCGATGGCCAAGTGGCGCGGCTACGGCGGCGTCACCGAGCACTGGCGCTACTCGCTGGATTCCCAGATCCTGATGGCGGCCCTGGCGGCGGTCACCAAGCGCGTCAAGGTCTGGACCACGGTGCACACCTTGCTGCAGAACCCGGCGGTCACCGCCAAGATGATCGCCACCCTGGATCAGGTGAGCGGCGGCCGCGCCGGTCTCAATGTGGTCACCGGCGCCTACAAGGATGAGTTCGACCAGATGCACGCCTGGCGCGACGATGTCGGACACGACCAGCGCTACGATCTGGCGGCGGAGTGGATCCAGGTGATCAAGCGCCTGTGGGCCGAGCGGACGCTCACTTTCGACGGGCAATACTTCAAGATGAACGACTGCGAATCCGATCCCAAGCCGGCGTCGCGTCCTTTCCTGGTCTGCGCCGGCAGCTCGCAGCGCGGTATCCGCTTCACCGTGGAGGAAATGGACGCCATGTTCGTTTCCGGCAAGAACAACGAGGAAATGGCTGGGGTCAGCCGCGGCGTGAAGGAGATGGCGCGGGCGGCGGGGCGCAGGATCCGCACCTACAGCATGATGAACCTGGTGATCGGGGATACCGATGCGGCGGCGCAGGCGCAGGCCGATCATTTCCGCGCCGGCTTCGATGAGGGCGCCCTGCGCGGCATGATGCGCGCTTACGGCTTCCTCGACAGCGAAATCGGCAAGGAGAACTCCTTCGTCTCCAATTCGCGCTCGAGCTTCATGTCGGCCCGCCTGATCGGTTCGGCCGACACCATCGCGCGGCAGATGATCGAGATCCTCGAACAGTGCGATCTGGACGGCATGATGCTGATCTTTCCCGACTACCTCGCCGGCATTCCGCTGTTCGCGGAGAAAATCCTGCCGCAGATCCGGGCGCATTTCCCCCAGGGCGCAAAGGATGTGAGCCATGCCGCTTGATGCCGCCGCGCTCGATCCGCCGGTCGATCGCCTCAGCTTGCAGACTATGATCGCGCCCTCGCGCACGGCACTGCTGGTGATCGATGCCCAGGTCGATTTCATCGGGCCGGACGGGGCGATGGGCCAGGCCGGTCTGGACCTGTCTCCGATCGGGCCGGTGCTGCGGCGCATCGAGGCGCTGATCGCGGCGGCGCGCAGCGCCGGCGTTGCCCTGGTGTTCGCGCGCGTGGTCACCCGCCCGGAAACCGATAGCGAGGCGCTGAAGCTGCTGATGCAGCGCAAGGGATATCCGCCGGAAGCGGCGGCCATCTGCCGCGCCGGCACCGCCGGCGTGGATTACTACGGCGTGGCGCCGCAGGCCGGCGACCTGGAAATCGAGAAGACGCTGTTCTCGAGCTTCTACGGGACAAGCCTGGACCAGGCCTTGCGCGAGCGCGGCATCGATACCCTGGTGGTCGCCGGCTTCACCACCGATTGCTGCGTGGACTGCACGGTGCGCGACGCCTTTCATCTGAATTTCAGCGTCTTCGTGGTGCAGGACGGCTGCGCCGCCTACAGTGAAGACCTGCATTACGGCGCGCTCAACGGCCTGGTCAAGAACTGCGCCTTGCTGGCCGAGACGCAGTCGGTCATCGCCTGCTGGAGCCCGGCGGCGTAGCTCTCCGTTTCAGCCTGTACCGCAAGGCCGCATCGACGCCGCATCCGCGGCCAGCGGCCTTGATCCGATCAGATCCTCGTAGGGCCGCAGCCGCGCGATCAGCGCGGCGCCGACGGCCAGCGCTGCGGCGATCGCATAGACGGCGTGGTCATAGGATGCGGTTGCATCGAACACCCGGTCCATCAGGAACGGCGTGATGCCCATGGTCAGCACCACCGCGCCGTAGATCACGCCGTAGATCGCGCCGTAGGAGGGCAGGCCGAAATAGCGCGATATGTAGTAAGGCAGCACGCCGTATTCGGTGCCGAGCCCGATTCCCATCAATGCCGCCGCCGCCAGCAATTGCGGCAGCGTGGCGGCGTGCTGGAACAGTAGCACCCCCGCCAGGGCGCAGAGATAAAACGGCAGGGCGATCCGCGGCGTGCGCACCCGGTCCAGCAGGTGGCCGATGGTCACCTGCCAGACCACGGCCACCAGGGCGAAGGTCGACAGCACCGTCGTTGCCAACGGCATTGGCATACCGCGATCGAGCAGCATCGGGATTACATGGGCGAACACCGCGGTCATCGACCCGGCGCCGAGCGCTATCGCCGCCAGGATCGTCCAGAATGTCGTGGTTCTGCGTGCCTGCCCAAGATTGAAGCCTGGGCTAAAACCCGGACCCGTGGCAGCTTCCGTCGCATCGTCGGCGGAAGCCGCCACGGGTGGGTCGTGCAGCAACAGCAGCAGGAAAGGAAAACCCAGCAGCAGGACGATCAGTCCCAGGCCGATATAGGCACCACGCCAGCCGAAGTCTGCGATCAGCACGGCGGCAACGATCGGCATGAGGGTGGCGCCGGCACCGTTGCCGACGCCGGCGGTCAGTCCCAGGAACAGTCCGCGCCGTTCGCGGAACCAGCCCGACACTACTTTGGTGTACAACACCGTGCTAGGGATGGCCGCGCTGACGCCGACCAGGGTGAACAGCAGATAGAAGCGGCTGAGCTTGCCGTCGGCCAGCGACAGCGCCATCAGTGCCGCGGCGAATAGCGGATTGCCGAACAGGATGATGCGGCGCGCGCCGTAGCGATCCGCCAGCCGCCCGGCCAGGGGATAACACAGCGCTCCCGCGAGGGCGACCACGCCGAGCACCCCGGAGACGCCGGCACGCGGCCACCCGAACTCGCCGCACAGCGGCAGCAGGAACGAGCCGAACACCGCATGCACCATCGGCGTGGCGCCGACGAAGTTGCCGACGGTGCTGGCGACGACGGTTCCGGCTGCGTTGCGCGAGGTGGTGGTATGGCTCATCGGATAACGATGTGGGTATGGCTGCCGGAGCGGCTATGCGGATCGGTGTAGGCCTGATTCCGGTCAAGCAGCAATCGCGCCACCAACGGCCTGGCTGCGGAACAGTGCGCGCGCAGGCAAGGGATGGTGCGCGGCGACGCCATAGGCCGCCGGGACGGCGACCTAACATCAGCGTGCCGGATCGGTGTTGCGAAAAAGGGAGCGCGGCCGCTCCGGATACGGCGAGGGGCATATATCAGGGCCTGGAGCAGCACGGCGGAACACAGGGTACTCATGATCATCTATACACCGCCGGCACCGGCCAGCAGCATTCCGCTGATCGACCTGGGCGACAGCAGGCACAGCGATCCTGCACGGCGTGCGGCCGTGGCCTGGGAAATCCACAAGGCCTGCCGCGATATCGGATTTTTCTATATTGCCAACCATGGCGTGCCGGAAGCGTTGATGCGCGATCAGCTGGAGCAGGTGCGCCAACTATTTGCGCTGGCGCCGGAGCAGAAGGCGCAGGTCGGCATCGGCAATTCGTTTTGCAGGCGGGGCTATGAACCGCCGCAGCAGCAGACGCTGGATCAGGGTTCGCCGCCGGACCTGAAGGAGAGCTTCATGCTGGGGCGCGAGCTGCCGCCCGAACATCCTTACGTCGCACGGCGCGTGCCGATGCATGGCCCTAATCAGTGGCCCACGCAATTGCCTGGTTTCCGTGCCCAAATGGATGCCTATACCGGGCACATGATCACCCTGGGACGGCGCCTGCTGTCCTGTCTGGCCCTGTCGCTGGAACTAGAGGAAGACTATTTTTCCGACGGACTGGCCGAGCCGCAGTGCGGGCTGCGGCTGCTGCATTATCCGCCGCAGCCGCCACAGGCCAGCTTCAACCAGATGGGCGCGGGCGCGCACACCGACTGGGGCACTCTGACCATCCTGCTGCAGGACCAGCGCGGCGGGCTCGAGGTTCGCAACGCCGCGGGCCAGTGGCTGCGCGCCGACCCGATTCCCGGCACCTTCGTCATCAATCTCGGCCAGCTCACCGAACGGCTCACCAACGGCCTGTACCGCGCCACCATGCATCGGGTGATGAACGATCTCGGCGGTCAGGACCGTTATTCGGTCGCCACCTTCTTCGACTTCGACTATTTCCACCAGGTCGCCTGTGCGCCGAGCTGTGCGCCGGCCGAGGGCGAGCCGCTGTATCCGCCGGCGACGGTGGGCCAGCATATCGAAGAGATGGCGCGGCGCAGCTATGGATAGCGCCGTGCCCGGACTGGTGCAAGTCAACCTGTTTGTCCGCGACCTCCAACGCGCCTGCAGCTTCTATGCGGAGCTGTTCGGCTTCGAGGAGCTGACGGCTGCACGCTCACCGATTTTTCGCGGCCTGCTGGCCGGGCCGGTGCTGCTGGGCTTCAGCAGCGGCGAAACTTACGCCAGGCTGAATCTGCCGGCTGCGTTGGCGCAGCGCGGCGTTGCGCACATGCTGACTTTCAATGTCCGCGATTCCAGCGTGGTCGACAAGGCGGTGGAGAGTGCCGTCCGGCTCGATGCCAGCTTGCTCAAAGCGGCGGCCGCCACCGCCTATGGCCGCTACCAGGCGGTGCTGCTGGACCCGGAAGGCAATGCCTTCCGCATCGAAAGTCCCATCGCGGGCAGCTAGGTTTCAGGTTACGAACTCATGCAAATCGAACCACAACACGTCGACACCCTGATCAGCGGCGCCCTCCTGATCACGCTGGACCCGCAGCGGCGCATCATCAAGGACGGAGCCATCGCCATCCGCGGCGATCGTATCGTCGCCCTGGGCAAGCGCGAGCAGATCGAGCCGGGCCTGCTGCCCCGGCACAGGATCGACGGCCGCCGCTTCGTGGCGACGCCGGGCCTGGTCAACGCGCATGTGCATATCACCGGCGAGCCGCTGACCCGCGGCTTCGTGCCGGAAGCCCTCGATTTCGACGAAAACATCTTTCGCTGGCAGGTGCCGCTGTACCAGGCGCATACCCCGGCGGAGGAGCGCCTGTCGGCGCAGCTGGCGGCGCTGCAGATGCTGCGCTGCGGCGTCACCTGCTTCCTGGAGGCGGGCACCATCATCGATCTGGATGCGGTGGTGGACGGCCTGCGCGAAAGCGGCATCCGCGGCCGCGTCGGGCAGTGGGTGCAGGACCGCGCCTTCGATCCAGCGGACCGGCAGGCGACCCTGACCGACCGCGCGGTGCGCACCCTGGAAAGCGAGCTGCTGCGCTATCCGGCTGCCGGCAACCCGCTGATTGCCGCCTGGCCCAATCTGATCGGGCATTCCACCAATACCGACGAGTGCTGGCGTGCGGCCAAGGCGCTGGCCGATGCCTATGGCGTGGGCGTGACAGCGCACATGAGCCCGGCGGCACTCGATACCGAGTGGTTCCTGGCTAACACCGGGCGGCGGCCGCTCGAGCATCTCGATGCGCTCGGCGTGCTCGGTGACAATCTGTGCCTGACGCATCTGGTCCACATCGACGCCGGCGAGCTGGAGCTATTGGCCCGCAGCGGCACCCACGTCATTCACTGCCCGCAGGCGGCGCTGCAAGGTGCCTATGGCGCCACCGCCATCGGCCGTTTCCCGGAAATGGCGGCCAGCGGCATCAATCTCATGCTCGGCACCGATGGCAGTGTGCCCGACCTGATGCGGGCCATGACTCTGGCGGCCGGCCTGTTCAAGGACGCCCGCCGCGATCCCGCCATTTTCCCGGCGCACGAGGCGTTGACCATGGCCACCCTGAACGGCTCCCGCGGCCTGCTGCTCGAAGACCAGATCGGCTCCCTCGAAGTGGGGAAGAAGGCCGACCTGGTGCTGCACGACCTCGATCGTCCGGAGTGGCGTCCGCTGGTCAATCCGGTCAGTCAGCTGGTGTGGTCGGCGGACGGCCGCGGCGTACACAGCGTCTGGGTCGACGGCCGCCGCGTGGTCGACAACTATCGCTGCACCACGCTCGACGAGGATGCACTGTACGCCGCGGCGCAGGCGGCCTCGTCCCGCATCACCGCCCGCACCGGATTGCCGGAGCGGGCGTGCTGGCCCTCTATCTGAAGCGGGACGCCGCTCTGGTCACGTCTTCGACGGGAAGATGCCGCGCGGAATGCGCACGTGGATGCCCTGCCGGCCGTCGACCACCTGGGTGACGCCGAAATCCGCGGCCACGCTCATCAGCGAATAAGCGTCGTTGCGCGACAGGTTCTGGTGCTCGGTGAGCAGGTGCAGCATGTCGATCGAGGCAAAGCGCATGGCCGAGTCCAGATCCTCGTCGAAGCCGTGCACGATCCAGCATTCCGGAGTCTCCAGCAGCGGCGAGGGGAAGCTGAAGTCCTTGCGCAGGATCACCTGGAACAACACGTTGAGCGAGGCTTCGATAGCGGTACCGCTCAGTTCGCCGTCACCCTGGGAAATGTGCGGATCGCCGATGGAAAACAGCGCGCCGTCCACCGCCACCGGGTAGTACATGGTGGCGCCGGCGCCGATGCGCCAGTTGTCGATATTGCCGCCGTGCTTGCCGGGCGGGATGGTGCTGATGCGGCCGCTCACGTCCGGCGCCACGCCGGCGGTGCCCAGGTGCGGGCGCACCGGGATGCGCACGCCTTCTAGCGCCGGTTGCCGGTTGCACTCGGGACAATGGGTGATGGTGCCCGGGGTCATGTACTTGCCCGGAAAATCATAAGCGTACAGCGCTTCGGCGTAATGCGCGTTGGGATCGATCTGGTAGATGGTGACGCGCTCTTTCTCGTCGAACTCGCGGTAGAGATAGCCCCAGTTGGCGGCCAGGTTGGAGCCGTAGTTGAAGCGCGGCGTCATCTGCAGGTAGCGCACTTCGAGGATGTCGCCGGGCTTGGCACCCTCCACGAAGATCGGCCCGGTCATGATGTGCACGCCGGGATTGCGGTCTTCCGGCCGGATTTCCTTGAAAATATTGTGGATGCCCTGGTCCATCATCAGCTCGGGCGCATCGCCGGCATGGTGCGTGATCGCCTCGGCCTGTACCAGGTCGCCGCTCTTCACCTTGAGTACCGGCGCCAGCGCCGGGTCGAAATAGCCCCAATGCACGGTTTTCGGCGTTGCCGGCAACTGGTGCAGGTTCGTGGGAATCGTATCCTCCCGTAAAGCTCCTTCCTTGCAAATCAAGGCCATTGCTGCTTCCTCGTAGTTGAAACTGGTGATGGCGCTGGTGTCCTGACTTGGAAATTCGCTGACAAAATCAGCACCGTCGTCCCCGCGTAGGCGGGGACCCAGTTTGCTTTGCGACCCTGCAAAAGCAGAACTGGATTCCCGCCTGCGCGGGAATGACGAAAAATTTGTTCAATGAACTTCTCAATCACGACACCCGGGCGTTAGTGCTGATTGGAAGCTTGCAGGGGCGATGGCGCACGTTCTTGCATCGCCGCGCATGAATGTTTGTCTGCGTAGGTACCGCGGACTCAGGCCGCCGGAAAATCGGTGGTGGCCGACAGCCATGACCAGCGCTCGATCTCCGCCTGCAGGCCCTCCAGCTTGCCGGTGGCGTAGCGCAGGGCGTCGCTGCCCAGCAGCAGGCGCAGCGGCGGCCGCTCCGCGTCCACGGCGGTGACGATGGCCTGCGCCGCCTTGCGCGGATCTCCCGGCTCGTGGCCGGCGTGCTCGGCGAGGATGCGTTTGCAGGCGCCGGCGGTGCTGTCGTAGTCCTGCAGTGTGCGCTCGGCGCGCTGCAAGGAACGCCCGGAGAAATCGGTGCGTAAGCCGCCCGGTTCCACCAGGATCAGCTTGATGCCCAGATCCACCAGCTCCTGCGCCAGCGTCTCGCAGATGCCCTCCAGCGCGAACTTGGTGCCGGAGTAGATGCCCAGGCTGGGCCAGCCCACCAGGCCGGACACCGAGGTGATGTTGACGATGCGGCCCGCGCGCCGCCGGCGCATGAACGGCAGCACCGCCTGCATCACGCTGACGGCGCCGATGACATTCAGCTCGAACAGGGCGCGGATCTCGGCCAGGCTGGTCTCTTCCACCGCGCCGACAAAGCCGCGGCCGGCGTTGTTGACCAGCACGTCGATGCCGCCGGTTGCCGCTTCCACCGCGCCGACGCAGCGGCGCACGGCCGCCTCGTCGGTGACGTCGAGCAGCACGCCGATGGCGCGCCCCGGCGCCAGCCGCTCGAACGCGGCGCGATCCGTCTCCCTCCTCACCGTGCCGGCGACGCGGTCGCCGCCGGCCAGCACCACTTCGGCCAGGGCGCGGCCGAGTCCGGTGCTGACGCCGGTGATCAGCCAGGTGCGGGGGGGAAGTATGGGCATGTGACGGTCCTGGTCCGGTATGGTGCGGTACGCGATGGGAGATTCGTGCAGGCATTGTCCATGCCGCCGCCGCCCGGTTCTTGCGCCGCGGCGCCAGAAAACTTGCGGCGGTTCGCCTGGCCGGCCCGGCTTGGCCAGCAATCGGGCATGTGATGGCAAGAGACCGTATCCGAATGCGGTAAAGATCTTGCATCAGTTCCAGTCAACTCCGGCAATCCCGATGAAAACCCTCATGGCGCGACGCGAATGGTTGGTCCTGGCGGCGGTATCCGCCGCATTCTTCTTCCTCAATGCGGCGACCTTCACCTCCCTCGGTGTGGTGCTGTACAGCATGCTCAGCGAGCTGCACTGGTCGCAGACCGCGGCCGGCTTCAGTTTTTCCCTGCTGGGCATCGCCTGCGGACTGTCCAGTCCGCTGCCCGCCATCCTGATGAAGCGCATCGGCGGGCGCTGGACCATGGTGCTCGGCGCCGCCGTGCTGGCGCTGGGCTTCCTGCTGGCCGGGCTGACCCATGGGCTGGTGGTGTTCTATCTGGCCACCACCTTGCTGGGTATCGGCTATTCCCTGTGCGGCAATGTTCCGGGTGTCTTTCTCATCGCCGGCTGGTTCCCGCAAACCTCCTCGCGCATGATCGGCTTCTACCTGATGACCGGCGCCTTCGGCGCCGTGGTCGGGCCGCCGCTGGTGCAGGGCATCATGTCGGTGAGCGGTGGCTGGCGCGGGCATTGGGGCAGCATGGCGGCGGTGGCCCTGCTGCTGTGCCTGGCTTGCTGGCTGCTGGTGCGCGACCGGCTGGCCGCGGCTCCCGCCGGCGCCGCCGTGGAAGGGGCCGCGCCGGCGGCGGAAGCCGACGAGTGGAGCGACCGCGAAGCGATCTGGACGCCGCAGTTCCTGCTGGTATCCGCTTCCATGGCCATGACCATGGCCTGCCTCACCACCGTGGACAGCGTCGCGGTATCGCACCTGGTCCAGCGCGGCGGCACGCCGGCGTTCGCGGCCATGCTGCTGAGCCTGGTGGCCCTGCTCACCACCATCGCCAAGGGTGCCTCGGGCTGGCTGTGCGAGCGGATTTCCGCCAGCCTGCTGCTGGCCGCCGGCATCGGCCTGCAGGCCCTCGGCATGCTCGCTTTCGGCTTCGCCGGCCCCGGCCTGGTGGCGTATCTGTTCATCCTGAGCTACGGCGCCGGCTGGGGCATCAGCTATGTCGCCGCCACCATCCTGTTGCTCAATTATTTCGGTCCGCGCACCGGTTCGCGCATCTTGGCCGTCGTTTGGCTGCTGACCACCGTCGCCGCTGCCGGGCCTCTGGTGGCTGGCGTCATCGCCGACCGTTTCGGTACGTTCTCGCCGATCTTCGAAGCCTATGCGGTCATCCTGCTGCTGATGGTGGTGCCGCTGGCCAGGTTGCGTAAGCCGGTCAAGAAGGCGGCGCAGGCCGCACCTGCCGTGGAGGCGGTGAGCGGAGCGGTGGTCAGCGGCTAGTGTCCTGAGTTAGAAGTTCGCCGAAACCTGGCATCGTCGTCCCCGCGCAGGCGGGAACCCAGTTTGCTTTGCGACCCTGCAAAAGCGAGAACTGGGTTCCCGCCTGCGCGGGAACGACAAGAAAAATTATTCAATGAAGTTCTAACCCACTATGCCAGGGCGTCTTTGCCTGATAGGGACAGCAGGAAGGCCCCGTAAACGAAACTACCAACAATTCTCTAGTCTAGACGCCGAACGAGACGCTGGTCATGCCCACCGAGCCATACTCGATGTGGTCATTGTCGAAGCGCAACCGATCCTCGGGACGGCGCGCGCCGGCGACGTAGAGCAGCGGCAGGTAGTGTTCCGGCGTCGGCACCGACATCTCGGCATCCTCTCCGGCCTCGGGATAATCGATCAGCCGCTGCGGCTGGTTTTCGGAGATGGCATTGCGGACATAGGCGTTGAAGCGCTCGGCCCAGTCGTAGCCCTGGCCTTCGAGCCCCCAGTTCATCACGCCGAGGTTATGCACGATGTTGCCGGTGCCGATGAGCAGGATGCCCTCGTCGCGCAGCGGCGCCAGTTGCCGCCCGAGCTCGAAGTGATGCGCCGGCGGCTGCGTCGCGTCCAGGCTGAGCTGTACTACCGGGATATCGGCCTGCGGATACAGCTTCACCAGCACCGACCAGGTGCCGTGATCGAAGCCCCAGGCCGAGCGGTCCAGCAGCACCGGCTTCGGCGCCAGCAATTCTCGCACCCGTTCCGCCAGCGCCGGACTGCCGGGCGCGGGGTACTGCACCTCGAACAGTGCCCTGGGGAAGGCGCCGAAGTCGTGGATGGTGCGCGGCGCCGTCATCGCGGTGACGGCGCTGCCGCGGGTGCACCAGTGGGCCGAGACGCAAAGGATCGCCCGCGGACGCGGGATGTCCCGCACCATGCGTTGCCAGGTTTCGGTCACGGCATTGGTTTGCAGCGCAATCATCGGGCTGCCGTGGCCGAAGAAGATGACGGGAAGTGAGTCGGGCATGGTTTTCGGGGAGCTGGCGGGATCGGGCGGGGCGCTTACGCGGCGCGGGCGGGCGGCGCGTCGGCGCCGCGAGTCTTGCTCCAGCACTGCTGGTAGCGCGGCACCAGCCAGGAATTGAACTGATGCTGCGCCCCCTCCTGCCAGGAGTAGCGGCCGCGCGCGGCGAAACGCGAGCGCAGCCCGATCTGCACCAGCTCGTCGACATGCTGGTCTTGGGCCATGATGACGTCGGCGGCCTGCATCAGGATCGCCACCCGATGGTCGAACGCGGGATCCTTCATCGCCCCCGGCGCGAACAGCAGGCCCACGTCCATCTCGTGCGTCCCGGCGGTATCGGCGCGCAGGATCAGGTACATCGCCACGTCGGCGGTGAGCACCAGGGACAGGGTCGGCGGCATGTTGGCGAAGATCATGCGATTGCGGTCGGCCTCGCTCAGGCCGGGAAAGACCGGGAAGATGGCCTTTTGCGTGACGTTGAAGCTGGCGTCCGCATGGGTGGTGCCATTGAGCCTGTAATACCCGGCGGTATCCTCCGGCAGCTCGGGGAAGCTGGCCAGGGCGCTGGGCACGAAATCGTGCAACGGACCCTTGTGCAGCTTGCTGGCGTGATAGCCGTCGTTGTTGTTCTCGAACATCACCTTCCAGTTGAACGGATAGTGTATCGCCTTGCCCGGCCGCGGCCCCTCGGCGCCGGCGACGTCCCAGCCGGCGATGGCCTCGGCCACCGCGCCCAGGCGCGGCGCCAGCGGCGGCGCATCCTGGTCGAAATTGATGAAGACGAAGCCCAGCCAGACTTCCACCTTGAATTCCGGCAGCCGGATCTTCGACTTGTCGAAATTGCAGGTCTTGTTCATCGCCGGGGCGCCGATCAGCTGGCCGTCCAGGGAATACGACCAATGGTGATAGGGGCAGATGAAGGCGTGGGTATTGCCGTGCCCCTCCGCCACCAGCATGGCGCGATGCTGGCACACCGAGGAAATCGCCTTGAGGCGCCCTTCCTTGTTGCGCACCACCAGGATCGGCTCGCCGATGATCGAGGTGGTGAAATAGTCCCCCGGATTGAGAGCCCAGGACTCGCGGCCCACGCACAGCCACTCGTGGTTGAACAGGGCTTCCTTCTCGAATTCGAAGAACTCCGGGCTGGTGTAGCAGGCGGGCGGCAGGGTTTCCGCCGAATCGAGTGGCACCACCGAGCTGTCGAGTCCCTTGAAGAACTCGTCGGTGAAAATCTTGCTCATGTACGGTCGAGCTCCAGTGTTTGAGGGGCCGGCGGCGCGCGGCGCCGTCCGGCGGAGGGCAGGGTCTATGCGATGCTAGGGCTGTGCCAGCACGCGGTCTTGCATGCTTGCGCACAAGTTGTGGTCATCCCGCGAAATGCTTGCCGCCGCTAGCCCCGCGGCGCCAGAAAATCATCGGTTTCCCTGGCTTGCGGCGCACTGCGCTGGCTGCCCGGGCGGGTGCAGGCGAGCGCGGCGGCTGCATTGGCGCGGATCAAGGCCTGCCCCAAATCGGTGCCTCGATCCAGTGCGGAGGCCAGCACGCCGGTGAAGCAGTCGCCGGCGCCGGTGCTGTCCACCACCTCGACCGGCCAGGCTGCGACATGCCTGACACCGTCAGCAGTGGCGGCCTCCACGCCCTTGCCGCCCAGGGTCCGCACCACAACCACCCGCAGCACCCGCTGCAGCGCCTCCGCGGTGGCGCTGGTGCCGAGCCGGTCGGACAGCCATTCCGCCTCGCTTTCGTTGAGCACCAGCAGGTCGACGCTGCGCAGAATCTCCAGGCCCAGCTCGGCGGCGGGCGCCAGGTTGAGCACGATCCGCGCACCTTGCCGGTGCGCCCGCAGGATCATCGCGGCGATTTCCCGCGGGTCGTTTTCCATTTGCAGCAGCAGCGTCGTGCCGGGCCCGAGCAGTGCATCCTCCACCTGCTCGGCCAGGGCCGAACGATTGGCGCCGGCAGCGACCACGATCGCATTGCGGCCCTGCCCATCCACGCCGATGCTGGCGCAGCCGGTCTGCTGACCGGGCAACTGTGCCACCCGCGACAGGTCCACACCCGCCGCGCGCAGGCCGGCCAGGGCACTTTCGGCCAGCGCATCCTGGCCGACCGCGCCGGCCATCACCACCCGCGCGCCGTCGCAGGCGGCGGCAAAGGCCTGGTTGGCGCCCTTGCCGCCGGCCTCGACCCGCGCCGACTGCGCCAGCAGGGTCTGCCCCGCCCGGGGCAGTTCCGGCACATGGAAAAACAGGTCGAGATTGATCGAGCCGAAGGTGACGATCATGCCGATCCGGCGCGATGGGGTATTGCTTGCATGAAGGCTGGTTCAGGCGCTGAGCTTGGCGGCGATTTTCGCCACATGCTCTCCCTGGAAGCGGGCGATGGCAAGCTCGTTGGCGCTGGGCTGGCGCGAGCCCTGGCTGCCGGCGATGGTGGTGGCGCCATAGGGAGTGCCGCCGCTCATCTCTCCGGCCTCCATCAGATTCTGCTTGGAATAAGGCACGCCGACCACCACCATGCCGTGATGCAGCAGCGTGGTGTGGAAGGAGGTGATGGTGGTTTCCTGTCCGCCGTGCTGCGAACCGGTCGAGGCGAACACGCTGCCGACCTTGCCGATCAGCTTGCCGCCGAACCAGAGGCCGCCGGTCTGATCGAGGAAGTTGCGCATCTGCGCCGCCATATTGCCGAAGCGGGTAGGAGTGCCGAAGACGATGCCGTCGTATTCGGCCAGTTCCTCGACGCTGGCGATCGGCGCCTTCTGGTCCAGCTTGGCCCCGGCCTGTTCCGCCACCTCTTTCGACATCAGCTCGGGCACCCGCTTCAGCGCCACTTCCGTTCCCGGCACCGAGCGCGCGCCTTCCGCGATGGCCTCCGCCAAAGTCTCGACGTGACCGTAGGTCGAGTAGTACAGCACCAAAAGCTTGGTCATCGAAACTCTCCAGTATTGATCAGCGAAGGCGCAATGCTAGGGAGGATGGCCTTCCGCGACTTGTCCTGATGCGCTCTAACTGTTGCCTGCCCGATCCGCGTCAGCGGCCCGGCACGCTTCATGCGAGACCACAGCCAAGAGTGTTTGCTGCCGTTCGCGGTGCAGGAGCCCGCTCCCGGGCATCCGGCCGGAAATCCCGCCGGAAATCCAGCCGACCCCGTCCCGCCGGGTTGATCGGTTGTTCCAGCCCGTCTTTTGCCCGCGAGCGCCGACCGGTCATCGGGCTGCCCAGACCATGCGAGGTTATGCCGTTGCTCAACAGTTCCTACTTCACCACCGAATCCTATCCGCAGCATCAGCGGGTCAACGCCTGGCGCGAGGCGCTCGGTCGGCTGTCGCTGGACGTCAAGGACCTTGATGGCGGCGGCGGCATGTACGGTACCGTCGCCTCCGCCGTGTCGCCGCAGGGGATCACCTTCGCGCGCATCACCTCCGGTCCGCAGGAGCTGAGCTATCAGGACGACAGCCGCGGCGATTCGATCAGCCTGGCCCTGCACATGGAAGGCCAGGCGCAGCTGCTGGATCACGGCGGCAGGACCGCGATCGCTTCCGGCGACATCGTCTACCGGCCGGCCGGCACCGCCGGCGGCATCTCCATGCAAAGCAACTTCCGCCAGCTCTACGTGAAGATTCCGCGCCAGGCATTCCGCTCGCGCCTGGCGGTGCCGCTGTCGCTCAAGCTGGGGCGGCTGTCCGGAAGCTCGGGCATCGGCCACGTTTTCGCCGGCATGCTCGGCTCAATCGCCGACACCATCGACCAGCTGACCAGCGACCAGATCCGGCCGATCGAGATCGCCCTGTCGGAATTCCTGGTGACCAGCCTGGCCGACGATGATGCCGTCAACATCATGCTCGGCGCCACCAACACGCAGACAGCGAACCTGCATCGTATCTGCCAGCTGATCGAAGGCCGCCTCGGCGATGCGGATCTGAACATCGGCAAGGTTGCCGCCGAAGCCGGCGTATCCGCCCGCTATCTGCAGAAGCTGTTCGAGTCCGCCAGCGAGAGCTTCAGCCATTACCTGCGCCTGCGCCGGCTGGAGCGCTGCCGCTCGGACCTGATCAACCCCCTGTATTCGCACCTGTCGATCTCGGACGTGTGCTTCCGCTGGAGCTTCAACGACGCCGCGCACTTCAGCCGCGCCTTCCGCGAGCAATACGGCATGTCGCCAAGGACTTATCGGCGCGAAATCGGCGACACCATCTCCAAGAGTATGCTTTTGCATATCAGCCGCGGCTGGCCGGAGGTGCCGCCCGAAAGCCGCGCCAAACGGCGGCGTGACGAGACTGTGGTCGAATTGGGGGGCGAGCCTGGAATCGAATCCGGGCTCGAACCGGCCGTCTTGAAAGGCCCGCTTCCGGCAGATGCTCCCGCAGGCGGCCCCGCGCACGAAGGCGAGGGCGCTTCGTTCACGGTGCAGGGCAAGTTCCGCCATTACCATCTGCCGGCAAACGACCATACCGTGCACTGGGGGTATTTCAGCCGTTCGCTGCGGCCCACGCTGGAGGTCCAGTCCGGCGATTTCGTCACCGTGGAGACTCTTACCCATCACGGCTACGACGACTACGAGCGCATGATCAAGGGCGATTCCGGGGCGGAGAGCGTGTTCCACTGGACCGCCGACGGCAAGAACGTGGATCGCCGCGGCGCCGGGCCGATGGACGCCTCGATCTACGGCCGCGGTGCCGGCGAGGGCTTCGGCGTGCATATCTGCACCGGCCCCATCGCCATCGAGGGTGCGCAGCCGGGCGACGTGGTGGAAGTGCGCATCCTCGACGTGCGGCCGCGGCCCTGCGCCAACGTCAAGTACGGCGGCATGGCCTTCGGCAGCAATGCCGCCGCCTGGTGGGGGCTGCACTACAACGAGCTGCTCACCGAGCCCAAGCAGCGCGAGGTGGTGACCATCTATGAGGTCGACTGCCGCGAGCGCAAGAGCTTCGCCAAGGCGGTGTACAACTTCCGCTGGACGCCGCAAACCGATCCCTTCGGCGTGGTGCATTCCAAAATCGACTATCCGGGCGTGCCGGTGGATCACTCCACCATTCACGAGAACCACGGTGTGCTCAAGGATGTGAGGATTCCGGTGCGGCCGCACTTCGGCGTTATCGCGCTGGCGCCCAAGGAGGCCGGCATTGTCGATTCGATTCCGCCTTCTTATTTCGGCGGCAATATCGACAACAAGCGCGCCGGGAAGGGCGCCACCATGTATCTGCCGGTGAGCGTGCCCGGCGGCCTGCTCTCGATCGGCGATCCGCATGCTTCGCAGGGCGATTCGGAACTATGCGGTACCGCCATCGAATTCTCCCTCACCGGCGTGTTCCAGCTGGTGCTGCACAAGAAGCAGGATCTGGAGGGCAAGCCTTTCGTCGATCTGAACTACCCGCTGCTGGAAACTCCGGAGGAATGGGTCATCCACGGCTTCAGTCATCCGAACTACCTGACCGAGCTGGGCGAGAAGGCGCAGAGCGAGATCTACAAGCGCTCCAGCCTGGATCTGGCGATGAAGGATGCCTTCCGCAAGATGCGCCGTTTCCTGATGACCACCAAGGGGCTGACCGAGGATGAGGCGATCTCGCTGATGTCGGTGGCGGTGGACTTCGGCATCACCCAGGTGGTGGATGGCAACTGGTGCGTGCATGGTGTGCTGCGCAAATCCCTGTTCGTGGACCGCGCCAACGGCAAATGAACGGCGCCGGCCCGCGGCCGGCGGTCAAGGTTTGATGCGTCTCCCGGCAAGCCGCCGGGAGGCCCTGCTCCTAGCATGAGGCGGTAATCGTTCGCGGCAGGGCTGGCCCGCCGGGCCGGCCGCCGCGGCAGGAGCCCGCTTGAATCCTTCGCTAGAGCCGCAGCGTTTGCGGCAGGCCTTCGGCAAATTCGCCACGGGTGTGACCATCGTCACCGCCGCGGATGCGGATGGGCGCGCGATTGGTGTTACCGCGAACAGTTTTTCCTCACTCTCGCTCGACCCGCCGCTGCTGCTATGGAGCATCGGCAGAAATTCCAGCAGCTACGGCGTGTTCCAGCGGACCGGGCATTTCGCCGTGCACGTGCTCGATCAGGCGCATACGGCGCTGTCGCAGCGCTTTTCCGCCAGGGGCGTCAACCGTTTCGAAGGAGTGCCGGTCGAGTCCGGCGCGGGCGGTTGCCCGCTGCTGCTCGACTATCACGTGCGCTTCGAATGCAGCGTGTCCGAGCGCCATCAGGGCGGCGACCACCTGATCATGGTGGGGCGGATATTGAACGTCGAGCAGAGGCCGGGCAGCCCCCTGCTGTTCTACGGCGGTCGCTTCGCCCGCTTGCACGATGCCGCTGACGCGGTGGCCGCATGCTCCGGCGCGCCTGCGCCGGAGCATGCGGCCTGAGTTCGGGAGCCGGACCTTGCACAAGATTCATCTGCCCGAGTGGGCGGTCGAGCGCGGCCGGCACCTGAATCACTTCGGCCGCATCGAGCCGTCGCACACCGCGCTGATCGCCGTGGACCTGCAGAACGCCTTCATGCTGCCCGGCGAGGTGTTCGGCAATCCCCATGCCTGCGACATCGTGCCCAACATCAACCGGGTGGCGGACACCCTGCGCCGGCGTGGCGGCAGGGTGATCTGGACGCGGCAGACCATCAGCGAGGTGGCGCCGCGGGCCTATCCGCAATGGCAGTTCGACCAGCGCTTGGACTTCGTCCGGCAGGCCAAGCGGGCCTTGACCGAAGGCGCGCCAGGGCACGCCCTGCATCTTGGAGCACAGGTGGAAGCTGCGGATCGGATTCTGAACAAATACCGCTACAGCGCCTTCGCCAGGCATTCGTCGGACCTCGACGGAATATTGCAGGAGCAGGGTATCGACACCCTGATCATCGCGGGCACCCTGACCAATTGCTGCTGCGAAAGCACGGCGCGCGATGCCAGCATGCTGGGCTACAAGGTGCTGTTCCTCAGTGACGCGACTGCGGCAGTCACCGACGAGGAGCACAACGCCGCTCTGCTCAATCTGCGGATCATGTTTGCCGATGTGCGCACCACGGAAGAGGTGCTGCACCTGCTTGAATCGTCGTCCGCCGCCTGACACTCCGGGCACAAGCGTCATGCATGTCGGGTCAGGCGGTTCATGGCAACACGCATTCGACCAAGGCTGATATGCGCAATGTGCGAGGCAAGCTGTCATCGAAAGATCGGCCCATCGACGAACATGCCGCGTTGAAAGCGGCACAGGATCTGATTCGAGCGGGGGGACCGCTCAATCTGAAGATGAAAAACGTGGCGGATCGGTGCGGCTGCTCCCCGGGGATCATTTACCGCCATTTCCCCTCGAAAGATGATCTGCTGGCCGCACTGCTGATTCTGGAGATGCGGCGGCGCAACGATTTGTACAGGAAATTGGCCAGCTGCCGGGAAAGCAGCCGCAGGCGTATGCTCGGGGTTTTGAGTGCCGGCTTTATTTTTGAGCCGGGAGGCCGCCGACCACTGGTGAAAAATTGGATGCCGGCAGTGGAGCCGTCCCTGCCATCGATGTCCGGTCAAAAACGTGAAGCGCTGCGGCGCTTGCAGGAAGATATGCTATCCACGATCCGCCGCATTGTGAACGATGCATTTCGACAGGGTGAGATATGTGGAAGTACCAGGGATCCGGAGGATGTGTGCCGGGCCCTGTTGATATTGATGCGCGGCGGGCAGTTGCTGATGGAGGCCCCTGCGTTCATGGGCAGTCGGCCTATTGAAAGTCCGCAGAACGTTATGTTTCTACATTGTTCCCACATTCTGAATGGACTGGGATGGCAACCAGTCTGCCACCCCGCTGACTGCGACAGCTTCAAGCTGGAAATAGAACAACTGGTTCGGAGCATATCCAGGAGCTGTCTGTAGAAACCCGACCGGCGGTCAGATTCGAGTCCCGATCTCCCGGTTGATATGTCAAAGAACCCCCGGGTCGCCCTGGGGGTGCGGAGGAAGGCCAAGCTTTGGCCTGGTCACCACCAATCCGATGGCCCGTGATCGATCGACTCGATCAAGTCCACCGCCAGGCCAAATCTTCGCCATGGCCTCGGGTTCCGCAACGGAAAACTGGCGGAGCCAACAGGATCGGCCCATCGCCATCGCACAGCAAGGGCTTGTGCCTTGGGGATTCTTCCCGGCGTCCGGACTGTGCTTAAATCGAGGGGCGCGATGTCCGCCGGATCGTCGGCGATCCATGTTTGCGGGCGGCCGCGATCGGAGTCGAATGGGGAGTGCCTGATGAACCAGGAGCAACAGCTGCCGCGCGTGCTCGGCGTCTCTCACGCCACGGCCGTCGTGGTCGGCACCATCATCGGCAGCGGCATCTTCCTGGTGCCGCGCGAGATGATGCAGGCCGCCGGTTCCGCCGGCCTGGTCTACCTGGCCTGGATCGTTGGCGGCCTGCTCTCGCTGTTCGGCGCCCTGACCTATGCCGAGCTGGGCGCGGCGCGGCCTCAGGCGGGCGGCGAATACGTCTACCTGCGCGACGCCTACGGCGAACTCGCCGGCTTCCTCAATATGTGGACCTGGTTCGCCGTGGCCAAGCCGGCCTCCATCGCCTCCGTCACCATCGGCATCACGCGGGTGCTGGGCACGTTTCCGGCGCTGGCCTTCCTGCAACAGCCCA
>Ga0302311_10001174_pt1 | contig 31430 bp, 19 predicted proteins | sample III_Palsa_N1_3_FD_200449 | JGI IMG/M metagenome (GOLD analysis project Ga0302311, IMG submission 200449) | Peat permafrost microbial communities from Stordalen Mire near Abisko, Sweden - III_Palsa_N1_3 | ecosystem: Environmental > Terrestrial > Soil > Palsa > Peat permafrost | place: Sweden... | reverse complement strand
CCTCATCGACCGTCAGGACCAGGCAGCGGTTCAACAGCTCCTCGTCGACGTCGATCGCGGTCGTCGTCATCATCAGCATGACCGGGCCTTCGACCCGGTATTCCCGCGTCACCAGGTCGCCGGTCTTGGGGTCCGAGCCGGTGCTGGCAATGGTCAACTCGCCCTCGGACTGGAGAAGCTTTAAGGCATAGGACGCGCGCGAGGCGCCTTCCTCCTCGGCGATCGCCAGGATGCGGTGCTTCAGGCTGGTCTCGCCCATGTAGAATAGGCTCTGGCCGGTCATGGCGCTGTATTGCGTGCGGTCCTCCTCCGGCATGAAGGCGAGCACGGCATCCATCAGCGAGCTTTTGCCGGCGGCGCTGGAGGACTGGATCACGATCGCGAGCGGTGCCGCCAGCTTGCGCGAGACGGCCGCCAGGTAGCCGACCAGCTTGTTCGTCGCCTCGCCGACGATGCCGCAGGCGTCGAAGTCGCCGAGGATCCGCGCCGGCAGATCCGGTACGCGCAACAGGTCGAGGGCGGCCTGGCGCTCCAGCTCGTCCATCGCTGGGGACGCCGGTTCCCTCGGCGCCGTCGCCTGGCGGATGGATGCGTCCTGGATCTCTTCGAGCTTCAGCAGCACGCGGCCGAGGTCGGTTTTGAGCACCGCCTCGCCGACCTGCAGCTCGATTGCCGCCTGGGTGATGAAGGATGCCCGTGCCCGCGCGTTGTAGAGGTCGAGCGTATCGACGTGGAACGCCTCGCCGCAGGCGGCCAGCAGATTGACCTTCAACACATCGAACGCCAGGTTCCGCGCCAGGCCGCGCACCCGCCAACGCCGATCGGCGAAGCTGATGACCGTCTCGGCCTCGCTCACCTCGGCCGGGGTCTCGCGCGCCGCCGCCGGGATCACGGCCGCCGGCAAGGGAACCGTCTCTTCAGCCGCTGAGGGAAGGACGGACGGAACGGCAGGGATCTCGACGGACGGGATCGCGACGGACGGCACCGGGATCGCCGGCTCGCGCGCCGGGGCCTTGCCTTCGCCGAGCCAGACCGCTTTGCGGATCAGCACGCCCAGGGACTTCGCGGCCGGCGTCACCTTCAAGGCGTATTCGTTCGCGTCCATGCCCTTCGGGAACTCGATCCGATAGGCGGCCAGGCCGGCCTCGCGCAACCGATCGGCCAGGGCGGCGGCGGCACGATCGCCGGCCTCGTCCCGGTCGAATGCGATCAGCACGCGCGCGATGCCGGCCGCCTTGAACGCGGCCAGGTGATCGTCGGTGACGCCGTTCGTGCCATAGGCCGCCGTGACGTTGCGGAACCCGGCGCACCAGAAGGTCATGGCGTCGATCAACGCCTCGCACAGGATGACCTCGCCGCCGCTCGCGGCCAGGCCGTCCAGGTTCCAGACACCGGCATGCGGGCCGGGCAGATAGAGGTGCTTCGCCGTGCCCTTGCGCAGATTCTCGATGATCTTGCGTCCGTAGATCTCCGCGACCTGGTGGGCTGCGTCGAACACCGGCACGACCAGCGAGCCGTTGAAGTGCTCATGCCCGGTGTCGCGCAGGATGCCGAGCTGTTCCAGCCGGCCCCGCGCCTCGGCACCGGCCTTGCGGGTCTTTTCCGGCAGGCGCAGCCCCAGCGTCCGGTTCGCGAAGCCGAGCCGGAACCGCTCGATCAGCTCGGGATGGCGCAGGCCACGCGCTTCAAGGTAGACCAGCGCCTCCGGACTGGCCTTCAGGGTCTCGTGGTAATAGCCCACCACCTGAGCCAACAGCGCATGGTCGTCGGCGTCGAGGCTGACCGGCGGCGGCAGGCGCCGCACCGTCGATTGCTTCGGCGGGCAGGCGGACGGATCGGCGGCTAAGGGAAGACCTTCCTTCAGCAGCAGCGCCGCATGGCGGAAGCTGACGCCGTTGCGTCGCATCACCCAATCGATCGGGCCGCCGGCGGCATTGCAGCCGAAGCAATGGAACAGGTTCTTCGCCGGGGTCACGATCAGCGACGGCGTCGCCTCGTCATGGAACGGACAGCAGCCGGCGTAATCCTTCCCGGTCTTGGTGAGCACGACCCCGGCATCCTCGACCAGGCGGACCAGGGAGACTTCCGCCTTTAGCCGCTCCAGCTCTGCTTCCGGGATTCGGGCCATGCCGGGATTCTCCAAAAACCTGTCAAGCGTAATTCACGCAAAAAACTCGATTGGAGAGTACTCTGTTTCAGAGTACAGTCAACCGAGTTCAAGGAGATCGGGAGTATGTTGACGGCATCGTTACCCCATCAGGGCTACCCCATGGCCGTCACCGACAAGGCTTTTTATCAGGCGCTCGGCCAGCGTATCGCCGACGCCCGCAAGGCCCGCGGCTTCACTCAGCAGCAGATCGCCAGCGAACTCGGCATCGCTCAGCAGACGCTCGCCCACTATGAGGGCGGCCGGTTGCGCGTCGCCGTCGCTCTGCTGCCGCAACTCGCCAAGGCGCTCACCATCTCCTTCGAGGAACTGATCGGCGACGAGTTGCTGGGCATCGAAGCACGACCGGTTCGGCGCGGCCCGACGCCGAAGCTCCAGCAGCAACTCGAACGCATCCAGCATCTGCCGAAGTCGACTCAGCGGGTCGTCATCCAGATGCTCGATGCCGTGCTCGATCAGGCCCGCAGCTAAAGGAAGAGACCCATGCCCACCCCCCAAGCCCTGATCGAGAAGATCCAGGCCCTGCCTCCCGAGCGATTGGGGGAGGTCGAGGATTTTATCGATTTCATCAGCAGCAAGGCACGGCGTCTCGCCGCCCTCGATCGGCTCCTCGCAATCGCCCCGGCGATCGAAGCCGCAGGCGTTCCGCCCATGAGCGAAGACGAGATCCAGGCCGAGGTCGATGCCGTGCGCGCCGCGCGGCGCCAGCGCCGGAGCGGCCGTGCGGATCGTTCTTGACACCAATGTCGTGCTGTCGGCCCTGCTCTGGCGCGGCACACCCCATCACCTGTTCCAAGCCGTTCGCCAGCAAGAGCGCCTGCGACTCTTCACCAGCAACGCGCTGCTGGAAGAACTGGCCGAGGTTCTGACCCGCCCGTCGCCCGCCAAGCGCCTCGCCCTCATCGGCCGGACCGCCCGCGACGTGTTGGGCGATTACGTCGAGGTGGCCGAGTTGGTCACGCCGGACACCGTGCCCCGCGTGGTGCCCGACGATGTGGACGACGACCAGGTCATCGCCGCCGCCGTCGCCGCCCAAGCGGAGTTGATCGTCTCCGGCGATCGGCACTTGCTCACCCTCGGCACCCACCAGGGCATCCGCATCGTCACGGCCGCCGACGCGATCGGGATCATCGCCGCAGCTTGATCGCTGCCGTGAAGCCCCTCACCGGACCGACACACTCCCCCCTGAAGGCAGAAGGGCCGAGAGGCCCGTTGACCGGGCTCGGAGCGTCGCAGCGGAGAGGGCCGCTGGGCAGCGCCCGGCGGTAGGCCGCACGGAGGTCGCCAGCGACCAAGCCCACAAGCGACGGAACGCGGGAACGCTGCTGACCAGGACCGTATGTCCGACAACTCCCGCCAAGTTTCACCCCCTCACCGGTGAGCCCGCCAGACGCTCACCGGTAACGGCACCGCCGCATCCCTCGCCGGAGCCCGAGGCGCCAGCCGAGGCCGTAGGCGACGCTCCGGACGCGCCCCAGACCCCGTCTTTGGCCCGCCAAAGACATATCTTGCTACCACTCTTCCAACCGCTCCGATCCCGCCTTATTCTCTCCTCATGGTGCCCAAGCTCATTCTCGGTGGTTCGATCCGTGCCGCCGCCCAATACGTGCTCCAACCGGAAGCACACCGGGCCGCCTATCCCGATCCGGCCGCCGCGCACATCAACATCGAACGCACCGCCGCCTACGTGCTCGACAACCGGGGCGGGGATCGCGTCGCCGCCATCGCCACCGTCAATCTCGGGCTCGATGCCATCGATCCGCTCGACCGCATCGCCGCCAACGATGCCTGGCGCCGCATGGCCGAGACCGCCGCCAATGCCGACGCCCTGAAGCGCCAGGCCGGCATCAAGCCGACCGGACGCAAGCCCCAGCACATCGTCGCCCATCTCATCCTATCCTGGGCGCCCGACCAGACTCCCGACCAGACCGATATCGATCATGACGCCATGTTCGCCGCCGGTCGCGCCGCCATGGCCCGCATCGGCCTCGCCGATCGCCAGGCCCTCATGGTCATCCACCAGGACCGCGAGCATCGCCATCTCCATGTCGTGGCCTCGCGCGTCTCGCCCCAGGACGGCCGCATGGCCCGCCTGTCCAACGACCGGCTCGGCCTGTCGCGCTGGGCCGAAGCCTATGAGCGCGACCATGGCGGCATCCGCTGCGCCCGCCGCGTCGAGAACAACCGCCGCCGCGATCTGGGCCAGTTCGTCCGTCACCGCGCCGAGCCCGATCGGGTCCGCGAGTTGCAGGCCAAGATTCGCCCGATAGAACCCCACGCTTTTCAGGCCGCAGCCCGCGACCTCGCCGGCCCCGAACTCCGCGCCGCCACCGACCGCGCCGATGCCGAGCGCCGGCTCAAGGCCCTCGGCCTCCGCCTCGAACCCGGCCCACGCGGCGGCTGGACCGTCACCGACGGCACCCACCGCGCCAAGCTCTCCGCCGTCGCATCCGGCATGACCAAGCTCGAACGAACCTGGGAGAACAACCGCCTTGAGCGAACCCGACCAGCCGAATCTGATAGAGACCTGGCGCGGCCAGCCGACCCGGATCGAGGCCCAGATCGCCAGCCTCCAGCAGCAGCTCGACCGGATCGAGAACCGGCCGCCGCCGGAGATCGAGCCGCTGGTCCGGCAGTTGGAAGCCCTGACCCGTCGTCTGGAAGCCGACCCGCAGATCCAGCGCTTGGAACAGACCGGCAAGAGCGCGGCGGAACTGGCGACGGCCCTGGAAGCGACGACCCGCCGCCTCACCGACCTGGTGGCGGAACTGCGCGCCCAGCGCTTCGACCACGAGAGACGCCGCCGCCTGCTGCTGTGGCTGCCGATCACGGCACTCCTGATCAGTCTGGCCGGCAACGGCGCGACCGTCTGGCTCGCCTGGGACTCGAACCGGACCATCCTCGCCGCCTGGAGCTGGAAGGGGCAGATCGAGGGCTGGGCAAGCTGGGCCGGCCAGATGCTCCAGGACATCAACCAGCGCCTCGCCCCTTCGCCGAAGCCCTCCGCGCGGCCTCAACCGAAGTAGACCCCCGTCTGCACGCCGCCTGGCTCGATCGCGCCGCAACCCGGGCCGACGCGCTCGCCGCGATCATCGCAGAGACCGGCCAAGCCGCCGACCGGCTCGCCGCCGGGCGCCAGGTCGTCCAGACCAACCAGGCTCTCGCCGACCAGGCCGACCAGCGCTTGCGCACCCGGCTCGCCGCCGCCTATGCCGATCCGGCCGCCGCCCACGCCGCCTGGTTCACTCTCGCCCGCGACCAGGGCCTTGCCGGCGCCACCGCCGCCGTCACCCGCGACCCGGCCGCCCTCGGGCCCCTCAAGGGCCGACGCATCCTGTTCGGCCTCCTCGCCAATCGCGACCGCGCCGACGCGCTCGCATCCGCCCGCCTCATCCCAGAGGACGGCGCCGACGCCTGGAATACCGCCATCCGGCGCGATATCGACAAGGCCGCAACCCACCAGCTCGACCGGATCGAAGCCGGCCCCGAACTGACCCAGCGCCGCGACGCCATCGCCGAACTCGGCCCCCATCGCGCCGCCAACCTGCGCCGACAGGCCCAAGCCCTCCGACAGGGGGCCGACATCGCCGACCTCCAGGCCGCCGTCCGCCAAGCCCGGCAGGTCGGCCCCCGCGCCGATCGGGCCGGCACGCTCGGCTGCCTCTGGGCCGACAGTCTCGCCGGACCCGAACGCATCCGCATCGAGGGCATCGCCGCAGCCAACCAACGCGCGTTCCAGGGACTGCTCGCCGACGCCTTCAAGCTCCGCGAGCCCATCGCCTTCGCCGCATGGTCGCTCGCCATCGCACGATCCCTCTCGCGCGGCATCGACCGATCAAGGTAGTGCCCGAAGCTCAAGGGATTTCGCCGATTTTGACGGCGCTACCGCTGCGCATGCGGTGCCGATAGCGCAGCGCTATACATCCAACACACTGATATCAATCGAAAATCCCGCAGCCATAGCTGCATCAGATGTGTCATTCCCTGCCCACCATCTTGCGTAGCGGACGCGCGCCGGAGAGATCGGATCGGGCAGAGGTCCCAGGCTTATCGTTCAGGTTTGGCGCGCCAACTCCCCACCGTAACTCCCGTAACTCCATAGAGTCACTATCTCTTGGATTTCAGTTCTAACACCAAGAATTGATAAAACCGATCAGTGAGTGTACTTGGGTAAAGAGAGCGAAGGGAATCCAATCGATCCAAAGATATATTTGGATCGATTTTCAATGAAAGCGCCATCGCATTTATGGATGCGCTAGGATGCTTATGCGATTGCTCGGAAATGACAAATTCCAGAAGATGGGTCACGTCAATTATTCTAGAAAAAAAACCCATTCCCGCAAACAAAAAATCTCTAATTAAAATTCTTACCGAATCATCCACCTCAATAATTGAATTTATATTGTAATCAACACTCGATCTTTGATCGCCGTGCAAATCATTTAGAGCATAATTTAGAGGTTTTATCAAAAATGGAACGCCCACGCGCTGGGACATTGCCCCCGTTTCGAATCCTTTATTTCCCATTTTCCTGAAGACTGACTTGATAATTCTATAGGCCGCCGGACAGTACACTCCCAATGCAGGCAAAATTGACAATTCGCCGAGTCTCGCCTGAAATGACACAGCAAGGCCTTTCCATATTACCCCATCTATAGAGGAAGTATAGAGCCCAGGAACCAAACGCTCAAAACCCTCTACGGACATTAAAATTTCTAACTTCCTATCGTAGTCCTCAATAAGATCACTCATCGGAAATGCTCAAAATTATTTCGGAGTTAGCGGATTTATTGGTCTAACACCTTGATCAATTAGAGAAACGCCTGGCGTTAACTGCGCAAAAGTGGAGCGCGGACCAAGCGGTATGGCTATGCCATCACTAATAGCCCCCATGACGGCGATCTGATTATTCGTCATCACCCCGTTTCCAGTCTTTATTTCCTCGAAAAGATAGTACCTCTGCGCTGAATCATCAGTTACCGGGACATCTCTATAAGCAGTTATATCTACGAATGATTTTAGACCGGTTGTCGGATCTTGATACAGAACCTGAGTTGTTACATTATAACCTTGAAATTCAAGCTCAATAACACGCAGATATTCTCCAATCAAGCCAACAGCATTATTCAGCAGAATTTGAGGGGTCCGTATAGCAGCTGCATTAAAGAGATACCCGAACGCGCCGGTAATCGCACCATTTTCGAACTTGCCGCCGCCGAGGATCGAGCCGACACCCCCGGCTGTCGTGGAGGCCAGCAACGCGACGGTGAACCCTTGCTTGAAGGTGGCCAGGCCGCTGATATCGCCGAGCGCAGCACCCGCAGCGCCGCCACCGCACGAACCGCCTCCGGCAGCCGCGGCCGCACAACCGACCGCCGCATGCCCCAGGACGTTCAACACCCCGTTGGTCGTGCCGAGATATTGGGCCGGTGTCTCACCGGCAAGATTAAGGCCCGTGTCGCCAAAATCACCGTCCGTAACACCTCCGACCGCGGCGAACGCAAGTTGCTCTCCATAAGCTATCGCTCCAGCCTTAAACGCTTGGCCAACGCTGCCGGTCTCGACCCCGGCGACATAGGCCGCGACCAGGGCCGAGCAGGGTCCGCAATAATAGGCCGCGACGATTTCGGCGAGGGTTCCCAGGATCGGCGCCGCCCGAAGGATCTCGCCATCGACCTTGAACTGCAAACGGAACGGGAAGGTCGCGGCTTTGAACACCGGCTTCCAGAAGCAGCCCAGAAAGCACATGCCCGACGGATCGGAATAGCGCATCGGGTTGTTGCCGGCATAGGCATAGGGATTGGCACCGCCGGCGAGACCGATCGGGTCGGCGCTGACGAACCGCCCGGTCAGCGGGTCGTACAGCCGCGCGTTCAGGTCGGACAGGCCGACGTCGGCCAGGCTCTCCTCGCCGATATAGCCGCGGTCGGTCTGGCTGGTGATCGCGTCGCTGCCGTCGGTCGTGCCATTGGCATAGCGCCGCTTGCCCCAGGCATCGTAGCGGTCTTGCTCGACCACGGCGCCGTTCACGTCGGTCAGCGCCGTGACCGAGCCCAGCATGTCGCGGTGAAAATAGCGCGGCGTCACACTCGTGCCGGCCGACGTCACGGTCCAGACCACCTCGCCGGCCGTGACGTAATGGTTCTTGGTCACGGCTCCGCCCGCGGCCGAGAGATCCTCCTCATAGGCGCCGCTGATCGGGTCGCTGAGATAGGTCGTCGTGCCCTGCGGCGAGACTTGGGTCAGGCGGGCATGCGACGGGTCGTAGCTGAACGCGATGGTCTGGCCGCCGGCGGTGACCGAGGCCGCCATATTGTACGAGGTCCAGACATAGCTCCGCTCCGTCCCGGCCGCGTACGACGCCGCATAGGGCGAGCTCGATGAGACGTCGGCGCTCTGCAACTGATGCGGCCCGGCGCCGCCGGCCGCGCCATAGGTGAAGCTGCCGACATCCGACTTGCTCAGCAGATTGCCGATCTGGTCGTAGCCGTAAGTCACCGCGGCATTGGCGCCGACCCTGGCCGAGACCAGCCGGTTGAGCGCGTCATAGCCGAATGTCTCGCTCAGGCTCTGCGTGCCGTCCGTGCGCGACAGGATATTGCCGACCGGGTCGTAGCCATAGCTCAGCGACTGCACGGCGTTGTTGGCGCCGGCCACGATCGATTGCAGCTCGCCGTTCTGCGGATTGTAGACGCGCGTTGTCGCCACGCCATTGCCGAAACTCTCGCCGATCGGATGCAGCTCCGCATCCATCCGCGTCGCCGTCCACAGCGTGCGGGTCGCCTGCGCGTCGCTCTCCGCCTCTTGGGCCGCATAGCCATAGGCATTGTAGCTGCGCGTCGCGACGAAGCCCGACGGATAGGTGATGCTGGCGACCCGGCTGTCGGCATCGTACGCGGTCGTATAGCTGTAGACGGCGCCGCCGATGGTCTGGGTCGATTGGGTCGGCCGCGATAGCCCGTCATAACTCAGGCTCAGCGCATAGCCCTGGTTGGTTGCCGCCGAGGCCAGCTTGCCGACGCCATGGGCGGCACTGTCGTAGCGCCAGCTGCTGGTCAGGTCCGGCTCGGTCCGCGAGATCGTCCGGCCCAAGAGGTCGTAGGCGGCGGTGACGACCTGGCCCTTGTTGTCGGTCACCTGGACCGTCTCGCCCAGCACGTCATAGGCATACTGCCAGGTGCCCGTGTCCGGGTCCTGCTTGGTCACCATCCGGCCGCGCTGGTCGTAGCTCATCGCGACGACATTGCCGGCCGGGTCGGTGACGCTGGTCAAATCGCCGACCGGGTCATAGCCATAGCGGGTCGTATTGCCCAGCGTGTCCGCGACCGAGACGACCTTGCCCTGGCTGTTCTTCGTCGTGGTCAGGGTCTGGGCATTGGCGTTCTGATCGACACCGACCAGACCGTGATAGGCATGGGTCGAAACGGTGCCGTCCGGCGCGACCGAGCGAGTGACCCGGTGCAGGATGTCGAACGTCGAGACGCCATATTGCGGCGTGCCGGTCAGGGCGAAGAACGGCCGGCTTTGCTGCGCCGCATTGCCCAGCGAATCATAGACGACCTGGCTGCGCGAGACCGTGCCGTCGAACCCTTGCACGTCGTTGATCAGGCTGCGCCCGAGCAGGTCGTAATAGGCGGTGCGCTGCGGCCCGATCTGGGTCGTCCCGTTCGCGGCATAGGGCGTGACCTGAGCGCTATAGGCAATGCCGCTGGTCTGGGCGGGATTGTAATAGAGATAGCCATAGGTCGCGCGCGTACCGTCCGCCGCCGTGTCGCTCGCCTTGCGGCCGAACCCGTCGTAGGTCGAGCTGCTGGTCTCGAAATTGGCATCCGTCGTCTGAAGAACGCTGCCGAAGCGCGGATCGAATTGGAGCCCCGTCGATTGACCCAGCGCATTGGTCACGCTGGTCGCAAACCGGCCGATCGCGTCGTAGCTGCTGGTGCTGGTTCGCGTCGGAACGCCGGCGCCGACGGTGGCGACCGACAGCTTGTTGCCATAGGCATCGTAGACATAATCGGTCTCGAGCCGATAGGCCGGGCTGTTCGGTTCGACGACGGACTGGGTCAGCAGCCCGGTCGTGCCGCTATAGGCGAAGCTCGAGGTTCGGGTGATCGTGGCGCCATTGGCGGTGCTGGCCACGACCGACTGGGTCAGGCGCCCGAGGAACCAGCGGGGGTTGGTGCTGGTCACCGGATCGACGATGTCGCCATAGCTGTTCGTCGTCGTCTGGCTGAAGCCGTCGCTGGTCGAACTCGTGATAGCCACTACGTCGCCGTAGGCGTTGGTCCCCACGCAGGCTGCAGCACTATTGGTAAAATCATAAACATAGCTCGCCGCCGTGGTCGGCAGCGCCGTGCCGTCGAGATCGAAACTGGATGCCGTCACGCTGGTCGCCACGACCGCGTAGCGGTTCCCGGCCAAAGCGCAGCCTAGGTATCCGGTGGAGGATGATGAGAGCAGCGGGCTCGTCGAGCGTTTACCGTTCCAGAGATAGGTCGATGACGTCGCGACCGTGCCGGTAAAAGGAAAGGCCTGATTAAAGTCCTGCTCGGCATAGAGTTGCGTCGGCCCATCGAGCGTCGCGAGAGAGGCGAAGCCCAGGAAGCCCCGACCATGCAGATCCATCTGGGCGCCGCTATAGAGATAGCTCGTCGCATTCGTCCCGCCGGCGCCGTTCGTCTGGGCGGTGCTCGCAGCGACCCAGAGCCCGCCGGTGTAATCCAGCGTCGGATAGGCCGCCGACGACCCCTTGGTGTAGGAGGCATAATTGTCGATCGGGGCGTAGCTGATCTGCACCTGGGCCGAAATACCGTTGGTGATGCTCGCGACCGTATCGGGCTGTGGGTTGCTGTCCGCCACCCAAAATTCGACGGGCCCGGTCGACAGACCGTTCGCATCGATGCCGTTCCACATCACGCTCGCCTTGCCGACCCCCATGACGTCAATCGGGACGGGACGCCAGCTCGAGGAATTGCCGCTGAGGGCAGGAAGAGCGGGTCCGGCGCGAAAGGTGCCGTCGCCATTGCCGAGCCACAGCGTTCGTGTTCCGGTCGTGGCGCCGGCCGCCGTTTCCGAGTCCCACAGGATATCGAGTCGGCCATCGCCGTCGAAATCCGCAACGATCGGACGCGCGCCGGTCGGCGCTGTCGTCGTGGTCGCGGTAAAATTGCCGTTGCCGTGTCCGATCCAGATCGTCGCGGCGCCGGTCGAAAGGCCGTTGGCGTTGGCCGCATACCACAGAATGCCGCTGTTCGCGTCGGAGCCGAAGTTACCGACCACCGGCGTCATGCCGACGACGGCATCCCAGAGAACGGATGAGACGCCGCCGACGTTGCCGTAAGATCCGGCGGTTGCCGAGTACCAGATGACCGGGGTCGAGGCGGCGTTGGACGGTGCCCAGAAGATGTCGGCCTTGGTGGTGCCGGCAAAATTGCCGATCAGCGGCCTGTCGCCAACGGCGCCCGTCCAGTCGGAACCCCCGGCCTCGGAGAAAGCGCCGCCGCCGGTCCCCAGCCATACATCGCAATAGGATTTCGGAATGATATTCGTTCCGCCGCCGGGCTCCTTCGACACGAAGGGCGCGTAGGTTTCACCGCTGGGGTTCAGCTTGCACCAGAGAATGTCGGCCAGGCCGTCGCCATTATAGTCGGCCAGCATCGGGGTCCCGAGATCGACTCCGTTGTCTAGCGCTATGGTCGAGGCGGTGAAGCTGCCGTTGCCGTCGCTGATCCACATGACGCGGGTGGAATTGGTCGGATTGTACCAAAGCACGTCGGCTTTGCCGTCGCCGTTGAAATCGGCGATGAACGGAACGGAACCGACGGGCGCTGCCGGCAGCGCATTGCCGCCGCCCGTCGGGCTGGCCGGGTTGCCTGTCGCCGGTGCCCACCAGGTCGGCCCGGTCGCTGCACCGCCAGCGGATTCCGCGACGGCAAGGATGCTCTGCCGTCCGGAACCGGCAAAATCACCGGGATAAAATTGGTATCCGACCAGGCCGACACCCATGTACTGGTCGGTCATCGCCGCATCGCCGTCGTTCCAGGTGAAGCTGGTCGGTGGCAGACAGGTCGCCTCGTCCGCCTGGCAGATGGTCAGGTTCGCGAGCCGGCTGCGCGCGCTGTCGCCGCCCGGCTGATAGGCGAGCCGGTAGTCGAACACGAGCGCGCCGCCGGTATAGGTCCGGATATTGGTCAGCAACTGGGTCTGCTGGACCGTCACGCCGGTCTGATATTGCGTGGTGACGTCCGATCGGGTGGCGTAGCTGAACTTGACCGCGTCATAGGGCACCAGCCCCGTCACGGCATTACCGGTATAGTCGATCTCGGTCGGCCAGACCTCGCCGGTCGTCGCGTTCTGCCCGTGGCTGACGGTCAGGTAATTGCCCGCAGTGTCGCTGATCTTGGTGACGGCCCAGACGCGCACGCTCGGGGTGCCGGTCGCCAGGATCTGGAACCCGTTGCCGAACTCCATGATCTGGCCGGACTTGGTCCAGACCTGGAACCAGGTCGGGCCGGTGCCGGAAGTGCCATGGGAGACGATGCGGCTGAAACCGTCGATCTCGGTACGATATTCCGTGCCGTCCGCGCCATAGGCGCCGTTGATCGCCACCAGCCGCTGCCCGTCCAGGCAGAAGCGGTCGTTCGCCGTAAAATTCACCGTCCCCGTCACGCCGTCCTGCGCGATGGTCTGCGGGCAGCGGCTGACCGAGGGCAAGCCGCCCAGGCTCCAGCCCATGCCGACCAGGCCGTTGCCGCCCTGGCTCGAATATCCCAGCGACAGCGCCGGCACCATGCCCGCGGTGCCCGGCGGCACCTGGATCGGCACGCTATAGGTCGCGGCCCCGGTCGATCCGACGGCAAAGCTGCCCGGCACGATCAGCGGCCCGTCGGCCAAAGCGAGCGTGGGCGCCAGCAGCAGCGCCAGGGCGAACGCCCAAGGCGCGCGGCTGTGCCACGGTCGTATTGCAGGGACATGAGCCACAGCGACGGAATTCTTGGAGCGGGTCAGGAAGGAGGCCAGCTTGGCCGGAACAGACAGGGCGATAACGGAAAGGTGCATGCTCGTTCCAAACTCAGGGTGACCCGCTATCGCCAACCTACTCAACCAAAGCGATTGCTCGCAAGACAATTGCGTGAGATGCCCCTAAACCTCACCCGTCGCCTGCAGCAACACGCCGATTGGCCCGCGCCCGGGCGAGGCCGTTCTCTTCCCTGATCAAAATCCGATCGTCGGCGGCCGCCGCTATGGGCGCGGAATGGCAAGCTTGCAGCCTGAATTAAATGCACTGGAACCGTAATTCTGGAACCGTAATTCCAGGGGACGCTCATGCACAAGATCGACCAGGAGATCCTCGTCGCCGACAGGCCCTTGGCAGCCTATTTCGCATCGGTCGCCGAAGCCGGGCCCGACGCCTGGCGCGAAGAACGCTTCCGCATCGCCGAACGTAGCCGCCACCTGCCGCCAGAGTGCCGCGGCGCTCCGCTCAACCTCGGTAGAATCGCCGCCATGCTGCCAACTTGGACAGTGGGGGCAGATCCTGCTCGATGCGAGTTCCTCGCCGCGCACCACGTGACAGATGGCGCCACAGGACTTGGCAAAGCAAAACCCCACAGCCATAGCTGCATCAGGTGTGTCATCCCCTGCCCGTGATCTCGCGTAGCGAACGCATGCCGGGAGAGATCGGATCGGGTAGAGGTCCCAGGCTTATCGTTCAGCCTTGGCACGGCGCCCGACAAGGCGGAAGAGGATTAAGTGGAGCGTCACCATAATACCAGTTCGTTAAAGAGATAAAGCCTTCTCAGCCGACAATCGCTGATTCAGTCATCATTTTTCTTCACCACCACATGAGAGGCGGAATTTATACACCCAAAGACCGAATTGGTAGGAAGTTCCTTTGGTTGAATCGGACAAACTTCAAAATCGCCTTCGATATTTGACCGAAAATCCTTATCAAATATTTTTAGCAATTCTTCGGGCATATCCTGATCGCCATCATCGGCGGCGCGAATAACTATAGATCGCTTCGGATTCTCCAACCATAAAACCTCTCCCGCGTCTGCTGACAGGTTCAAAATTCCATGCATAACCGAGCATTGACCAGTCAAAACAGGACTACTTTTGCAAACCAAATCGGCTGCCATCGTAATCGGGCAATAAAGAACAGCGCCGATTATCAGAAAATATCTCAAAGACGATCCAACCATCATCGCGGCCCATTTCCAAGGAACGTAAACGGAAAATTCGAATAAGTCACAACCAGCTGTCCAGAATTTATCTGGCGAGATAGTCCCCCTGGAGATGGACCAGAGTAAAATGAAATCGCACCGCCAGTTGGATCAGGAACACTCCCGTTAAGTATATTGGTTGCACTCGAAAGAGCCAACGCAAAAGCCACTCCGTTTCCTCCGGTCAAAGAAGAAGGATTCGCGCTTGCCTGAAACAATGGGCCACCAATTCCTTGAAACTGATTCGGCTGATTGATAACACCGCTCAAAGTCTTCGGATATCCAGTAGCGCCGACACGATTAACCGCTACAAAGCCAATCGCGTTATACAGATTCGGCGTATCATAAAATCCCGCAGCCTCAGTAAAAATCATTCTCGCCAAAAGCGTCACATCACTAGGGGACGGCTTGCTCGCAGTAACTACAACAGTTTCGAGCGGATTTCCGTCTGGACCAACACCAAGAGTATCCGTGACGGTCTGGCCATTACCTGTCGCAGGCGTGTACACGCCGCATCCACAGGTATCGACATACTGTCCGTTGCCGCCCAGGCCGCCATTATTTGCGGAGCCAGATCCTACCCCTGGAACAGCAACGTCGCCTACTGCTGCAACCTGGCTTGTCGTTGCATTAGCTCCGCTCGCGGCCGCGTAAGCCGTGATGATGGCCGTTGCCACCGAACGGCCTCCGTCACCACTCGACGTGGAGTTGTCGGTATTTGAGTTCGCCGGGCCGCAGGTCCCGCTGCAACTTAGGCTCCCTGTAACGGCCGACCCAGGAATATGTGACCCCGTCGGAGTACTTCGATAATCCGGCGCGCCGGCCTCCGGGTGGGGATCATCGGTCGTTTCCCTATCGCCGACAGCATCCGGAATATCAGAATAACCCTGAGTATAGGGCGTCCCTGGTTCCAGCCCACTCGGATCTGAGAGTCCAATGGGGTTGTTCCCGGCATATGCGTAGACATTGGCCCCGCCGGTCAAGCCGATCGGATCCGCGCTGATGAACCGCCCGGTCAGCGGATCGTACAGCCGCGCGTTCAGATGCACCAGGCTGACGTCGGGCAGTTCCTCCTGCGCGATATAGCCCTGGTCGGTCTGGCTGGTGATCGCCCCGGTCGCGTCGGTCGCCCCGCCGGCATAGCGCCGCTTGCCCCAGGCGTCGTAGCCGTCGCGCTCGACCACGGCGCCGGTCGGGTCGGTTAGCACGGCTGTCGAGCCGAGGTGGTCGCCATGGATATACCGGATCGTCGGGACCGGGGCATTGCTGCCGACGTAGGTCCAGATACTCACGCCGCCCGCAAAATAATGCCGCCGCGTGACCACGCTCGGGGCGTCGATCCGCTCCTGCAGCGCGCCCGTGATCGGATCGCGCATATAATAGGTCGTGCCCTCCGGCGCCGTCTGGCTGATGCGGTTGTGGCTGCCGTCATAGGTGAACGAGATCGTCTTGCCGCCCTCGGTCACCGTCGCCGGCATGTTGAACGACGTCCAGCTATAGCTCCGCTCCGTTCCCGCGGCGAACGCCGCGGCATAGGGCGACGCGGACGACACATCGACGCTCTGCACCTGATGCGGCCCGGCGCCGCCGGACGGGCCATAGGTGAAGCTGCCGACATCCGACTTGGTCTTGAGGTTGCCGATCGCGTCATAGCCGTAGGTCGTCGATGTGCTGCCGTTCAGCGTCGCCGAGGTCAGCCGGTTGACCGCGTCATAGCCGAAGCTCTCGGTCAGGCTCTGGGTCGTGTCGGTCCGGCCGAGGATGTTGCCGATCGCATCGTAGCTGTAGCCCAGCGACTGCACGCTGCTGCTCGGTCCCGCCGCGATGCTTTGCAGCTCGCCGTTCAACGGGTTGTAGCTCCGCACCGTCGCGATGCCGTTGCCGAACGTGCCCTGGGTCAGATGGCCCTCCGCGTCCACCTTGTTCACCGTCGACAGCGGACCCGACGCGGTGCTGTCGCTCTCCGCCTCGCCGCTGACATAGCCATAGGCGTTGTAGCTCCGGCTCACGGTGAAGCTCGTCGGATATTCGATGCTGATGATCCGGCTGGAGGCGTCATAGCCGATGTTGAAGGGTTTGATACCCCCGGCGACCATCTGGTTCGACTGAACCGGCCGGCTGAGTGCGTCATAGACCAGGCTGAGCGTATAGCCCTGGTTGGTCGCCGCACTCGCCAGCTTGCCGATGCCGTTGGCCGCCGTATCGTACGTCCAGCTGCTGGTCAGGTCCGGCTCGGTCCGCGACAGCGGCCGGCCCAGCAGATCGTAGGTCGCCGTGACCACCTGCCCCTTGTTGTCGGTACTCTGCAGCAGTTCGCCCAGCACGTCATAGACGGAACTCGATGTCCCGACGTCCGGGTCGTGCTTGCCGATCATATGGCCGCGCAGATCGTAGCTCATCGACACGACATTGCCGGCCGGGTCGGTCACGCTGGTCAGGTCGCCGACCGGGTCATAGCCGTAGCGCGTCGTATTGCCGAGCGCGTCCGTGACCGAGACCACCTCGCCTTGGCTGTTGCGCACCGTGGTCAGGGTCTGGGCATCGGCATTCCGATCGACCGACGTCAGCCCGGAAAAGCTGTGGGTCGCCACCGTCCCGTCCGGTGCCGCCGACTGGGTCACCCGGCGCAGCACGTCATGGCTCAACACGGTGTATTGCGCGGTTCCGCTCGGCGTAAAAAACGGCCGGCTTTGTTGGACCAGATTGCCCCAGGTGCCATAGGCGACCTGGGTCCGCGACAGGGTGCCGTCGAAGCCCTGCACGTCGTTGACGATCGTTCGGCCGAGAATATCGTCATAGGCGATCCGCTTCGGCCCGATCTGGGTCGTGCCGTCCGCGGCCGTGGGCGTGACCGTGATGCTATAGCACAGCCCGGAATTCTGGCTCGGGGTCAGGGAAGCATAGGCATAGCTGGCGCGAGTCCCATCCGCGGCGACATCGAGAATCTTGCGGCCGAAGCCGTCGTAGCTCAAGGAACTCGTCAGCCCGTTCGGATCGGTCGTCTGGGTCACGCCGCCGAACCGGGCGTCGTGTTGGAACTGGGTCGTCTGATTCAGCGCATTGGTCGCGCTGATGGCGAATCGGCCCTGGGCATCGTAAGCCGCTGTCGTGGCGCGGGCGGCGACGGCCGGCGAGTTCGTCCCACCAAGTGCCGGCATGCTGGTCGAGGTCGTGTTGCCGAAGGAATTGTAGACGTAATTGGTGATGACCGGGTCGGTGCCGGCCGTGCTCGGCTCCGACACGACCTGCGTCAAGAGACCGGTCGTGCCATTGTAGGTGGCGGCGGAGGTTCGGATGATCGTCGCTCCGCCGGCCGTGTTCGCCACCACCGACCTGGTCACCCGGCCTAGCAGCCATTGGGTGCTGTTCACGATATCGCCATAGGTGTTTGTCGTCGTCCGGCTGAAGCCGTCGCTGGTCGAACTCGTCGCGGTCAGCAGGTCACCATAGACCGTGCCGCCGGTGCTGAAGTCATAGGTATAGCTCGTCGTGCTGCTGGGCAGCGTCGTGCCGTCGAGATCGTGCCCGCTCGTGGTCGCGGTCTCGAGCGCCACCAGGTACCGCGAGCCGAGGGCAAGATGATAATAGCTGTTGATCTTGTCTGACAGCACGGTGGTGCCGTAGGTTGTCGTGGTTTCGGCGGTCGTGCCCGTGAGCGGGAATGGCTGATTGAACGACTGCTTGAAAACCCGGCTCATCGGGTCCGTTGTCGTCGTGAACGCGAAGCCGAGAAAGCCCCTGCCCTGGAGATCCATCTGGGCGCCGGCGTAGGTGTGGGTGTAGGTGTCCACGCCGCCGACGCCGTCGGACGAACTGGTCGACGTGATGACCCAAAGCGGTCCGGTATAGTCCAGGGTCGGATAGGTTGCCGTCGATCCTTTGACGTACGAGGCGCCCATATTGTCGATCGGCGCGTAGGTCATGGAGATCTGTGCCGTCACGCCGTTCGTGATCGTCGCAAGCGAATCAGGCGGCGGGTTGGAATCCGGCAGCCAAATCGCCCGGGTGAGACCTTCGGATCGCTGGTAAACGTCGAGCTGATCCCAAAGTACCCCGGATTTTCCGTTACCGACAAAGTCGGCGACAACGGGGGACCAGCCATAGGGCGCACCCGTCTGGTTGTTGATCGAGTCGATATATTGCCCGTCAGCGCCGGCGACGTTCGTCGCGGCCCTGAAAGTGCCGTCACCGTTCCCGAGCCAAACGATTCGGGTACCAGTGTACACATCCGCCCAGAGGACATCGACGCGACCATCGCCGTCGAAGTCGCCCAGAACAGGGCGGTAGCCATTTTGGAGGGCCGACAAATTGCCTGGATTGTCGACGGAGGTAAACGTGCCATCGCCGTGCCCGATCCAGACCTTGGCGAGGTTGGTCAGCTGCGTCGCCTTCCACCAAAGCACGCCAGTGTTGGTATCAGCTCCGAAATTGCCGATTAACGGCGTAAATCCGGCGATACTATCGCTTGGAGTGACCACGCCGGTGTCTTGAAGCGTGCCGGTTTGTGAAGCAAGCCAGACATCGATTTGGCCAGGGGTTGTCGCGTATTGTCCGACCCATAGAATGTCGGCACGGCCGCTCCCGTGAAAATTGCCGACATAGGGCACAAAGCCACTCGGCCCAACCCAATTCTGGGTCGAGGACGCGAATCGCCCTGCGCCCCAGTTGGTCGGATTGACGGCCGAGTTCACCCAGGTGGTGCAACCGGTATAATTCGTCACGCCATTGACGACATAAGGCCCGACGGTCGAACCGATGCCGTCGAGTACGCACCACAGCACGTCGGTCAGCCCGTCGCCGTTGAAATCCGCGACGAACGGCACTCCCAAATCGGTTCCATCTTGCCCGTTCACATTGGTTTCGACGGTAAAGCTGCCGTTGCCGTTGTTGATCCACAGCACGCGCTTCGTCCCGTTGCTCCAAAGCACGTCGGACTTGCCGTCGCCGTTGAAGTCGCCGACCATCGGTAAATATCCCACGAGGTAAGCACTTGTCCCGGCGGGATCATTGATCTGTTGGAAGCTCCCATCCCCGTTCGACAGCCAGAGCGCAGTCGGCCCGTCGCTGCTTCCGTTGTTATTCTCTTCGATCCATAGAATGCTCTGACGGCCGGTACCGGCGAAGTCCCCCATCAGCGGTGCGTAGGTTGCCAGGGTATTGTTGCCCGTCACGTTCGTGTTGTTATTGGACAGTGTCGCGTCACCATCGTTCCAGGCGAAGGTCGTCGGCGGCAGGCACGTCGCCTCGTCGCTCTGGCAGATCGTCATGGCGCTGAGACGGCTGCGCGTGCTGTCGATGCCAGCCTGATAGGTCAGCTGATAGTCGAACACCAGACTGGAACCGGTATAGGTCCGGATATCGGTCAGCAACTGGCTTACCTGAATCGGAACGCCGCTCTGATACTGCGTGCTGATGTCGGTCCGTGTCTTATAGACGAACTTGACCGAATTATAGGGCGCCAGACCGGCAGCAGTGTTGCCGGTATAATCGATCTCCGTCGGATAGACCTCGCCGGTGGCGGTATTCTGCTGATAGCTGATGGCCATATAATTGCCGAGCGGGTCGCTGATCTTGTCGACCGCCCAGGTTCGCGCCGATGGCTTGCCCGTGGCGAGGATCTGGACGCTGTCGCCGAACTGCATCATCTGGCCGGACTTGGTCCAGACCTGGAACCAGGCCGGCCCCGTTCCCAACGTTCCGTGGGAGATGATGCGGCTGAAGCTGTCGATCTCGGTTCGGTACTCGGTGCCGTCGGCGCCGTAGGCACCGTTGATCGCAACCAGTCGCTGACCGTCCAGGCAGAATCGGTCGTTGGCCGTGAAGTCGACCGTTCCGACCGTGCCGTCTTGGGCGATTGTCTCGGGGCAGCGGCCGATCGACGATAGGCCGCCCAGCGTCCAGCCCATACCGACGATGCCGTTACCGCCCTGGCTCGAATAGCTGAGCGATAGTGCTGGCGCCATGCCTGCCGTCCCTGGGGGTACCTGAATCGGTACGCCGTAGGTAGCGGCACCGGTGGAATTCACAGAGAACTGTCCCGGAACGACCGGCGGTCCGTCGGCCAGAGCGATTACGGGAGCCAGCAGCAGCGCAAGTACAAGGGCCAAGCCCGTGGATCCGCGCCTGGGTCGGGAGGAGACAAGCCCCGGCGCTTTAGCCGCAGGACTTGGATTTTCGGCGCGAGACAGCGCAGAAGCCAACTTAGCCGGAACGGAAAGTGCGATAACGGAAAGGTGCATGCTCGTTCCAAACTCAGGGTGACCGGCTACCGTCAAACTACTCAACCAAAGCGATTACCCGCAAGACAATTGCGTGAGATGCCGCTAAACCTCGCGCGTCGCCCGCAGCACCTCGTCGATCGTCGTAAGGCCGGCCCGTGCCTTGGCGAGGCCGTTCTGATACATGGTCACCATGCCTTCGCCGACGGCAGCCGCCTGGATCGCGCGGGCCTCGGCATGCGCCATGACCAGATGCCGGATCGCGTCGGTCACGATCAGCAGCTCGAAGATGGTGGTACGTCCCTTGAACCCGGCGCCATCGCAGGCGGGGCAACCGACCGGCCGCCACAGTTGGACCGGTTCGCCCGTACCTTCCGGCGTCAGACCCAGGCGGGCGATCAAGTCGGGATCCGGTGCATAGGCCTGCTTGCACCGCGGGCAGAGCGTCCGCACCAGCCGCTGGCCTGCGATCGCCGACAGCGTCGAGGTCAGCAGGTAATCCTCGACGCCCATGTCGAGCAGCCGGGTCACGGCGCTGGGCGCGTCGTTGGTGTGCAGGCTGGCCAGGATGAGATGCCCGGTCAGCGAAGCCTGCACCGCGGTCTGCGCCGTTTCCAGATCGCGGATCTCGCCGATCAGCATGATGTCGGGATCCTGGCGCAGGAACGAGCGCAGCGCGCTGGCGAAGGTCAGGCCGATCTGCGGCTTGACCTGGACCTGGTTGATGCCCTCGAGCTGATATTCGACCGGGTCCTCGATCGTCAGAATTTTCCTGTCGGGGGTGTTGAGCGAGGCCAGCGAGGCATAGAGCGTCGTGGTCTTGCCGCTACCCGTTGGCCCCGTCACCAACACGATGCCGTGCGGCCGCGCCAGCGCTTGGCTCCAGCGCGCCGCCAGCGCCGGCTCGAACCCGAGCGTCGCGAAATCGAGCACCATGGCGCCCTGGTCGAGAATACGCAAAACCACGCTCTCGCCATGGATCGTCGGCGTCGTGGAGACGCGCATGTCGATCTCCTGGCCGCGCACGGCCAGGCTGATGCGGCCGTCCTGGGACAGCCGGCGCTCGGCGATATTGAGCTTGGCCAGCACCTTGATGCGCGAGATCACCGCCATCGCCAGGCGGGCCGGCGGGCCGTCGGTTTCGCGCAGCACGCCATCGACGCGGTAGCGAATGCGCAGCAGGTCGGGCAGTGGCTCGATATGGATATCGGACGCCCGCAGCTCGACCGCGCGCGCGACCAACTGATCGACGATCCGGATGACGGGCGCCTCGCTCGCCAGATCCTTCAGCCGGTCGGTATCGTCGCCGCCCGACTGGGCCGCGGCCGCGGCGGCATTGACCGCGTCGGCGGCGCTCTCGCCGCCATAGAGCCGGTCCCAGGCGACATCGAGATCGCCCGCACAGGCCGCGCGCCGCTGGATGAGCGTGTCGAGCGCGAAACCCACCGCCTCGGCGGCGCCGTCATCCGACGGGTCGGCCATGGCCAGCACCAGGCGGTCCGCCTCCTCGGCGATCGGCAGCACGCGCACCGCGCGCAGGAATTTGGGATTGAGCCGATCCGGCGCCAGCGGCTTGACCGGGAACTCGGCCGCCGCGATGACCGGCGCATCGAACACGGCGGCGAAACATTGCGCCAGCTCGCGTTCCGAAATCAGCCCGAGGCTGGTGAGCACGGCGGACAGCCGATCGCCATGCTCCACGGCGAGACGCCGCGCCCGCTCCAGCGCCGGTGCCGGCACCCGGCCAGACGAGATCAGGTATTCTTCGAACACGCTGTGCGGGCATCCTCATTCTAGACGGCGCTGCGATGCCGCCTATGGTGCCAGAGCCACCCGCCTCGGATCATGTCACCCAGTGCCGGCTCGACTGGCCGTGCGGGCGGCGGAGGCGTCAGCTTGCGAGCAGCCCCACGCCCACCAATGGATAAAAGACCCCGCCGCCGCACGTCGCCGCCGTGACCCGTAAACTCACGGGCCGCCCGGCCATGAATGCCGACGTGGCTAAGGCGAGTGAGCCGTTATAGTTCGGATCGCTGGGCCCCATCAAAGACAACAGTCCGCCCACAAGGAAAACATACAGCTCGCCTCCGTCGGTCACCCACAGCTGCGAAATGAGCCCCGAGCATTGCGACTGCACGGTTTGCGCTCGGGCGGGAAACACGAAGAGGAGGGACACGATAAGCGAATAGGTCACTTTTCTCAGCATAAGGTTCACTCATATTCGGCTAACGAGACATAACCTGAGATGACATGAAAATCCGCCGGGGACAATTTCTAATTGGCAGGAACGTGCATTAATTCTCGATGGCACAGTCGACGCACATCGGCGATCGCATCGACCTCGCTGCAATCCGCGAGGGTTGGGACGAGGCGCTGCGCGCCGGCGTCTCGATCGTTGATCGCCTTGTCGTGCCCTCGACCCTCCTGAAGAAGCTCGCCGCCCTGCCGAAGACGAACACTCTGTCGCGCACGCTGCGTGAGATCGGTCGGATCGAGCGGACCCTGTTCATGATCGAGTGGTATTCCAGCCCGGCATTGCGCGACCGCTGCCGGGCCGGGCTCAACAAGGGCGAGGCCGGCAACAAGCTGACCCGGGCCGTGTTCTTCCACGAGCGCGGCGAAATCCGCGACGGCTCCTTCGAGAGCCAGGCGTTCCGCGCTTCCGGCCTCAACCTGGTGGTCAGCGCCATTGTCCTGTGGAACACCGTCTATCTATCCCGCGCCGTCGAGAGCCTGCGGGCCGAAGGGCACGACCTGCCCGACGACATAATCCGGCACGTCTCGCCGCAGATTTGGGAGCATATCAACCTCACCGGCATCTACGACTGGGTGGTGGAGCCCCAGCCCGAAGGCACTTTCAGGCCGCTCCGCGTGGCGAAGGCGAAATATCAGAGCGTCGCATGATGAAGGGACATGTTCATGATTTGTCCAAGTTAGCGTGAATCTGGGTACAGCTCTTGTCGTGGCCCCTATCTGGCGCTCTGAGCCGTCTTGGTGCGATCGCCGTCTCGCAAACGCCAAGTTCCTCAAGCTCTTCTGGAATACGATTGCCCCGGATCAGAGCGGCCGCAAGGCGTGCGGCGGCAGGAGCCGTTTGGATGCCATACCCGCCCTGGCCGGCGATCCAGAAAAATCCCGGCCTCTCATCGTCAAATCCGATGACCGGCGACCGATCGGCGACAAAGCTTCTCAGGCCCGCCCACTTGCGCCGTACCGTGCGAACATCGAGCGTCGCCGCTCGCTGGATGCGATCGATCGCGATGGCAATATCGATGTCGTCCGGTTGGGCATCGCAGGGCGGCGTCGGCGTCTCGTCGGCGGGCGATAGCAGCAGCAGTCCTGCGTCCGGCTTGAAATAGAATTGTTCGTCGACGTCGATTACCGCCGGCCAATGGTCGATCGCGCCGAATTCGGGGGCGGCGACCAACAGAGCGGTCCGCCGGCACGGCACCAGCCCGACGGGACGGACCGCTGCCAGTGCCGCGAGGCTGTCGGCCCAGGCGCCCGCCGCGTTGACCAGGATCGGCGCCGAAAAGTCGCCGCCGGCGGACCGCACGTGCCAGCGATCCGAGCGCCAGTTCGTCTCATGGACCTCGGCGTCGGTCACGACCACGCCGCCGTTGCGACGGAGCCGTCGCAGATAGCCCTGGTGCAGGCCGTGAACGTCGATGTCGGCGCCGCCATGCTCCAGCACGGCCGCCGCGACATAGCCCTCCCGCAGGACGGGGCAAAGCTCGCGCGCTTCTTGCGCCGATACGAGGCGGGTCGCGGCAGAGACATCATGAGCGCCGGCGAACGCAGCGAGCGAGGGCAGCTGGTCCTCCCGTGCGATGTACAGAAACGCGCGCGGCTTCGTCAGAGCCGTCGGGGTAAAGCCCTCCGGCGGCGCCATGAAGAAGGAACGGCTGCTGCGCGACAACGCCCGAATGACGGCGTTGCCGTAGGTTTCGGAAAACACCGCCGCCGACCGTCCGGTCGAATGGTAGGCCGGATGGCTCTCCCGCTCGAGCACGACGACCTTGTGGGTCGTCGACAGTTCGGCCGCCGCCGCGATACCGGCAATGCCGGCGCCCACGACGATGACGTCGAAATCCTGGTCCGCCATCTCTTATGCCTCCAACGGGATTCGGGATGCGGCGGAGACCACCCGCAGGGCCTTATAAAACAGCAGGATGGCAACGACCGCGGCCGGGAGCACGACCAGGGTCATCGCGAGCCCGACCGACGCCTCGTTGCCGAATACGTGGTCGGTCGCGAGCGCCACCAGCGTCGGGCCAAGCCCTAGGCCGATGATCGTATTGCAGAAGGAAACCAGCGATGTGCCGACGCCCCGCATCTCGTTCGGCACCAGCTCCAGCAGTGCCGTGATCGCGACGGTGCCGCTGATCGCCGACGCCAGCATCCACACCGTCAGCGTCACCAGCACCGCCGCCGCGTTCGGCGCGAAGCCGACACACGCGCCCAACAGTCCGAACAGCGAGGTGAAGACCACGAGTTGTAAGCGGCCGACCGAGCCGGACTTGACCGCCCGGCGGTCGGCCACATAGCCGCCCAGGACCGAGCCGAGGATGCCGGTGGCGACGGCGATGCCGCCCAACGCCAAGCCGATTTCGACCGGCGTGAAACCGAAGTCCCTGGACAGGAACGCCGGGCTCCAGGCCAGCAGCCCGTAATCGCCGACCGAGAACAAGGCGTTGGCGAGATAGAGCGGCACCAGCGATGCGGCACGGACCCGGAAACCCTGCACCACCTCGCGCATCGGCAAGGCATGCCCGGGATCGAGACCCACGCCACGCCGTCGCGGGGGTTCGGGGACGGCCAGCAGCAGGGCCGCGACCGCCAGGCCTGGCAGGCCGACCAGGACGAGCACGATGCGCCAGGGCGCGTCCATGCCGATGAAGGGCAGCCCGTCGAACGTGCCGCGCACCGCCAGATCCAGGAAATAGCCGCCGATCGTGATGGCGGCGCCGCCGCCGATGGTCTGGCCCATGATGAACAGGCCAACGGCCGTGCCGCGTCGGTTGGCCGGAAAATAATCGGCGATCATCGATACCGCGGCCGGCGCCAGGGCGGCCTCGCCGATGCCGACGCAGATGCGGCAGACCAGCAATTGGCCGAAGCCCGTCGCCAGGCCGCAAGCGGCAGTGGCCAGGCTCCAGAGCGCGATGCCTGCGATGATCGTGGAGCGCCGCGGCAACACGTCGGCCATGCGGCCGAGCGGCAGGCCGACGAGGGAATAGAGCACGGCAAAGGCGGCACCCTGCAGCACGCTGATCTGCGTGTCCGAGATGCCGAGGTCGGCGCGGATCGGATCGACCAGCAGGCTCAGGATCTGGCGGTCGGTATATTGCAGGATGGCCGCCACCGCGAAAATCGCCACGATGCCCCAGGCCTGGCCGGCCGGCGGATAAGGCCGTTCCGCGTGCGGGGCGGTGGGCGGGCCGGCACTCGTATCTGTCAAGATGGCCTCGATTTCGATCTGGTTTTTTGGCGTCTCGCGGTTCATGTTTAGACATTGGAAAATAGTTTCTCAATCAGAAAATATTATCGGAGTTGCGATATGCGTATTTTCGTCGCCGGCATCGCCACCGAAACCAACACCTATGCGCCATGGCCGACGGGCTTGCGCGGCTTCGAGGAAGGCGGGCTGTTCCGGGGCGATTCGGCGACCAAGGAGCCGGGCAGCGAGACGGATCTGCTGGTGCGGTTCTGGCGCGAGTGCGCCGCCGCCGACGGCCATTCGCTGGTCGAGGGCCTGTTTGCCATCGCGCAGCCGTCGGGACCCACGCTCGGCGCCGTCTATGAGGGCTTTCGCGACGAGATCCTCGCCGACCTGCGCCGCCAGGGCCCGTTCGACATCGTCCTGCTGTTCCTGCACGGCGCCATGGTCGCGTCCGGCTATGACGATTGCGAGGGCGACGTCATCGCCCATGTTCGCGACGCCGTCGGCCCCGCGACCTCGATCGGCGTCGAGCTCGATCCGCATTGCCATCTGACGCCGCTGATGATGGCGAAGGCGGACGCCATCGTGCTGATGAAGGAATATCCGCATATCGACTATCTGGAGCGGGCGGCCGAGCTCTATGAAATCTGCGCCGGCCAGCGGCAGGGGCGCGTGCGCCCGGTCATGGCGGCGTTCGACTGCCGCATGGTCGGTTTCTATCCGACCACGGCCGGCCCGATGGTCGAACTAGTCCAACGGCTGCGGGCGGTCGAGCAGCGGCCTTCGGTGCTATCGGCGAGCATCGTGCACGGATTCCCCTGGGGCGACGTCCCGGACGCCGGGACCAAGGTGCTGGTGATCGCCGATGGGGATCAGGCGCTCGCCGCCAGCACCGCCCGCGAGATCGGCTTGGAGCTCTATGCCGCGCGCGACGCGCTGCTGCCGCGGTTTCCCGACATCGAGACCGGTCTGGACCAGGCCGGACAAACGGCCGGATTGGTGGTTGTCGCGGATACGGCCGACAATGCCGGCGGCGGTGCGCCCGGCGACAATGTCGCGCTGCTCGAGGCCATGCGACGCCGGGGGCTCAAGGACGCGGCACTCGGCAGCGTCTGGGATCCGCTCGCCGTCCAGGCCTGCGCGGAAGCCGGCGTCGGCGCCCGGTTCCAGCTTCGGCTCGGCGGCAAGTGCGGCCCGGCCTCGGGCCTGCCGCTGGATCTGGATGTGACAGTGCGCGCCGTTCGGGATCATCACACCCAGGCGGGGTTCGGGGCGTCCCGGGTGCCGATGGGTCTGTCGGTCTGGATCGAGGTCGGCGGGATCGATGTCGTGGTGAACTCGATCCGGACCCAGACCTTCGCGCCCGATGCGTTCACCGGGCTGGGCATCGAGCTCGGCTCAAAAAGCCTCGTCGCGGTCAAGTCGAGCTGGCATTTCCAGGCACATTTCGCACCGATCGCCGACCGCATCATCCCGCTCGCAACACCAGGCGCGATCCAGATGGATTTCGCCGGAATTCAGTATCGCAGCCGGCGCGATCTCAATTTTTTTCCGCGCGTCGCCGACCCGCTTCGGGCTTAGCTTTGCCGGTAACCGGTTTGGGTTGAGCGGTTGGCTGCATGCGATTGGTTCGGAGTGCGGCCTCGATCACCTGCGACTCCGGACCGGAACACACCACCATGATGCGACACGGTTCGGGGGCGGCGGCGATATAGGCATGCCCCATGCCACTGTCGAAATAGATCGAATCGCCCTTGTGCAGCACGACCGGCGCATAGAGCTCCGTATGGAACTCGACGGCGCCTTCCAGGATGAACGTATATTCCTCGCCAGGGTGGCTGATCAGGTCGCCGAATTCCTCGATCGAGCGGGCATAGAGCTCGCCGACGATCGGGACGAAGCGCTTCTTCAGCAGATCCGCCGCCGGATAAAGGTAGCTGTAGCTGTCGGTTTCGATCGATTCGCCCTCGCCGGCCCGCGTGATGCTGCGGCGACCACTGAAGTTCGAACCGGACGTCCCGCCTGCAACCTGCGGCGAGAATAGTTGCGCGATGTCGATCTCCAGCGCCGTGGCGATCCGGGCCAGCTTGTCGTAGGTCAACGACATCTTGTCGTTTTCGATCTTGGAAAGTGTGGAAACAGGGAGGCCGGTGCGCAGGCTGAGGTCCGACAGCGTCAGGCCTTTCTCGGCGCGAATGATCTGGAGTGCCGCGCCTGGCTTAGCCGGCGAGAGCCGCGGGGGCGCAGGCAGCTTTGGTTTTCTGCTTTCCATGCCCCCACCCCTACCTCCGGCCTCGCGGACGTGCAAGGAAATTAGCGCGGCGCAAATTTTCTATTTTAGAAATATCTTTACAAAAACGGAAATAGACGATACTCGCCTTTGACGCTTCCGATGTGCGGCGGCCGGTTATCGAGGTAAGCATGGCATCAGCGGTGATTTCAGCGGCGGCCAGGACGGCTCTGGCCCTCTTGTTTTTGGGCACGGGCATGATGTCGGCGGCAGCCGCCGAGGCGGTGCCGGCACCGGTCGGGGCGCCGGAACTGACCGCGGACGATGCAACAGCCTATTTCGATGGCTTCCTGCCCTATGCCCTCAGGCAAGGGGATGTCGCGGGCGCCGTCATCACTGTCGTGAAGGACGGTCGCGTCCTGCTGGAAAAGGGCTATGGCGTTGCCGACATGGCCACGCAGGCGCCGGTCGATCCCAAGACGACGCTGTTCCGGCCCGGCTCGACCTCCAAGCTGTTCACCTGGACCGCCGTCATGCAGCTGGTCGAACAAGGCAAGCTAGATCTCGACAAGAACGTCGATACCTATCTCGATTTCAAGCTGCCCGGCACCTGGCCGGCGCCCATCACACTCCGTCACCTGATGACCCATACGGCGGGCTTCGAAGAGACGATCAAGCACCTGATCGCCGAGGATCCGCACGCGCTGCTGCCGCTCGAATCGCTGCTCAAGGCGTGGGTCCCGACCCGGATCTATCCGGCCGGCGAGGTGTCGGCCTATTCCAACTACGGGGCGGGCCTGGCCGGATACATTGTCCAGCGCGTCTCGGGCGAGCCATTCGACGAGTATATCGCCCGGCACATCTTCCAGCCGCTCGGCATGTCCCAGTCCACGTTCGCCCAGCCGCTACCCGGCGCGCTGGTCCCGCAGATGTCGAAGGGCTATCTGGCCGCCTCCGACCCGCCGCTGGCCTACGAACTGGTCGGGCCCGGTCCCGCTGGCGCCCTGGCGTCGACCGGCGACGACATGGCGCGCTTCATGATCGCGCAGCTGGCCGATGGCGCTTACGGCGACGTCCGAATCCTGCGCGCGGAAACCGCCGAACTGATGCATCGGACGACCTATACGCCCGTGCCGCCGTTGCCGGGCATGGCGCTGGGCTTCTATCACGAAGACCGCAACGGCCGCGTCATCATCGGGCATGCCGGCGATACGGACGCTTTTCACAGCGACCTGCATCTCATTCTGGATGCCGGCGTCGGCCTGTTCATCTCGATGAACAGCGCCGGCAAGGATGATTCGGCCCATGTGATTCGCCGGGCGCTGTTTCATGGCTTCGTCGACCGCTATTTCCCGGTGCCGGTAGCAACGCCGAAAACACTGCCCTCCGCGGCGGCCGACGCGCACCTGCTGGCCGGGTCCTATGAGAGCAGCCGGCGCTCGGATTCCAATTTCATCCGGCTCGCCTCGGTGCTGGGCGGTCCGGCCGCGCTGACCGTCAATGACGACGACACGATCACCTTCTCCGCTTTCGATGACGACGCGGGCGAGCACAAGCATTGGCGCGAAGTGGCGCCGTTCCAATGGCAGGATGTCCACAGCAATAGCCGCTTGGTCGCCGTCGTCCGTGACGGCAAGGTCGAGAAGCTGGCGACGGACGATATCCCGCCGGTTTTCGTCTTCAGCCCCTTGCAGACCCTGGCATCTGCGGGATGGAACCGGCCCCTGCTGATCGCGACGCTGGCGGTGCTGCTGCTGGCGGTCGTGGCGTGGCCGGTGGCGGCCCTGTTCCGCCGGCACTACGGCCGCCGCTTCCCGCTCCAGGGCATCCGGACGACCGTGCATCGGCTGAGTCGTGGGGTGGCATTGCTTGATCTGTTGTTCCTCGGGGGCTGGTGCGGGGTCATCGCCTACGGTCTGAACAACCTCACCATCTTCGACTCTCCGCTCGATCCGCTGCTGCGGGTGCTTCAACTCCTCGGCGTGCTGGGCGTGGTCGGCACGATCATTCCTCTGTACGCGACGTATGACGCCTTCGTGGATGGATCGCGCCCGTGGTGGCCCAAACTAACCAATGCGCTCGTCGCACTCGCCTGCGTGGCCACGGTCTGGTTCGCCTTCAGCCAGCGCCTGCTCACAGTCAGTCTCAACTATTGAGTCAAGGGTCTGTTGGTCAGAAGATTTTACAATTACGAAAAAATATGTGTAATTAGAAAAAGTTTCTAAATCAGGGAATTTGTGCGGATCGTCAAAGCGAGCGGTCAACGCTCCGGACGTTTGCGCGATGGCTTCATCTGTCGAACAGGGGTTTCGAATGTTGCTTGGAAAAGTGCGCGTGGCGCTGATGTCGAGTACCGCTTCTGTCGCACTTCTGCTGCCGATGGCGGCGATCGCGGATGACACGCAGGTGGAGACGATCACCGTCACCGCCAGCAAGCGCGACGAGTCGATCCAGAATGTCCCGCTTTCGATCACCGCGCTCACGGGATATCAGCTGGAACAGACCAACGCGGTCCGGTTCGAGGATTACGCGACGACGATCCCGAGCCTGTCCTATACGAGCGAGCGGCCCGGCGAAACGCAGATTACCTTGCGCGGCATCACCTCGGGTGTGGATCAGCCGAACGCCACCGTCGCGACCTATGTCGACGACGTCCCGTTCGGATCCTCCAACACGAACGCCAGCGGCAGCCTGCTCACCCCCGACTTCGATACGTTCGACCTGAACCGCCTGGAAGTGCTCGAAGGTCCGCAGGGCACGCTCTATGGCGCCAATTCGCTGGGCGGCATCGTCAAATACGTGACCAATGCCCCGAACCTGCATGATTTCGAGGGCAAGGGCGAACTCGATCAGGGCGGCGTCGACGGCGGTGGCTACGGCTACGGTGCCAAGGCGATGCTCAATGTGCCGATCATCGACGACAAGCTGGCCGTGCGCGGCGTGCTCTATCGGCGCGAGGATGGCGGTTTCATCGATGACATCGGCGTCGGCGGCAAGGACGCCAACCGCAACGATTTCACCGGCGGCCGCGTCGAGGTCCTGTACAAGCCGACGCAGGATTTCTCGATCCAGTTCAACGTCTTCATTCAGGATATCAAGTCGTACGGATCCTCGGTCGAGGATGTTAACCCGCTGACCTTACAGCCGA
>Ga0302311_10001173_pt1 | contig 31443 bp, 34 predicted proteins | sample III_Palsa_N1_3_FD_200449 | JGI IMG/M metagenome (GOLD analysis project Ga0302311, IMG submission 200449) | Peat permafrost microbial communities from Stordalen Mire near Abisko, Sweden - III_Palsa_N1_3 | ecosystem: Environmental > Terrestrial > Soil > Palsa > Peat permafrost | place: Sweden... | reverse complement strand
CCGTCCGAGCAGTCGGTGAAGGCGGACTACCTCGCCAAATTCGCGCCGTTCGTGGTCTGGCCGCCGGAGACCTTCTCCGCCCCCACGGCGCCGCTGGTGCTCTGCATCCAGGGCGATGACCCGTTCGGCGAGACGCTCGATCGCCTGACCGCCGGCCAGAGCGTCGGGACCCATCCCATCATTGTGCGGAGGGTGGCGCGCATCGACGCGGACAGCGGCTGCCATATCGCCTATCTTGCCGGATCGTCCGCGCAGTCGCCCGCCGCGGCGCTGAAGGCGCTCGATGGCAAGCCCGTGCTGACGGTGACGGATGGTGAAGGCGGCGAGCGAGGCATCGTGCACCTCGTGCAGACCAACGGCCGGGTTCGGTTCGCGATCGACGCCGCCAGGGCCGGGCAGTGCGGCTTGGCGATCAGCTCCAAGCTGCTCGCGCTGGCCTCCGAGGTGAAGCGTTGAGCCACCAGGACCCGGAGCGCAGCCGCGTCGCCGTGCTCTGGGTCGGCGCTCTGGTGCTGCTGCTGGCGGCCGTGGGCCTGGCGATCCGCGAGGAGGTCGTGCACCGGGCCGAGGCGCTGCAGCAGGCCGAGGCGCAGACCGACGTCCTCGCCGGCAGCGTCAGCGCCGCGCTGGCGTTCGAAGACGAAGCGGCCATGCGCCAGGATCTCAGCGCCCTGATGCGCAATCCGCAGGTGGCGGCCGCCGGCATCTACGGCCCGGACGGCCGCCAGCTCGCCCTGCTGCCGCGGCCGGGTGCGGCTCCGGCCCCCGTGCATCTCGCCGCCGCCGGCGTCGGGCGCATGCACGGCCGCGACGTGGTGGCCCAGGCGGTGACGGAGCAGGGCCAGCGGCTCGGTTTCGTCTATCTGCAGACCGCGCCGGAGGATCTGCCCGAGTTCATCGGCCGACATACCGGCCTCGTCATCCTGACCGCGCTGGCGCTGCTGCTGCTCACCTTCATGACCCGCGCCGCCGCGCGGCTCGCGAGAGCCAATATGCGGCTGAACGAGGAGATCGCGGCGCGCGCGGCCGCCGAGGATGCGCTGCGCCAGAGCCAGAAGCTGGAGGCGCTCGGCCAGCTCACCGGCGGCATCGCCCACGACTTCAACAACCTGCTGCAGGCGATCCACGGCGGCTTCGAACTGATCCTGAGCCGGGCGAGCGACGAGAAAACCGTGCGCCGCTGGGCTCAGAACGGCCTCGACGCCGCCGATCGCGGCGCCAGCCTGACCCGCCAGCTGCTGGCCTTCTCGCGCCAGCAGAAGCTGGACACCAAGCCGCTGATCGTCGCGGACGCCCTGGCGCGAATGGACGACTTGCTGGCCCGCACCCTCGGCCCCAAGGTCGAACTGGCGCTGGAGTTCGACCGGGATCGGGTGACGGTGATCTCCGACGCCACCCAGCTTGAGCTCGCGGTGATGAACCTGGCGGTCAATGCGCGCGACGCCATGCCGGACGGCGGTCGGCTGACCATCCGCACCCGCATCGTGCGGCTAGAAACCGACGCCGTGCTGCCGCCGGGCCGCTATGTCGAGTTGCAGGTGATCGACAGTGGCCAGGGCATGCCCCTGCACGTCATGCGGCGCGCCTTCGATCCGTTCTTCACCACCAAGGCCGTCGGCAAGGGCACCGGCCTGGGCTTAGCCCAGGTCTACGGCGTCGCACGCCAGGCTGGGGGCGACGCCCGCATCGCCAGCACGCCCGGCGGCGGCACCACGGTGACGCTGCTGCTGCGCGAAGCCGCCGGCGTTGAGGCGGCGCCGTCGCCCGTGGCGGCGGTCGCGGCGTCGTCGCCGCCGAATCTCACCGCCACCGTGCTGTTGGTGGACGACGACGAGGCGGTGCGCGGCGTGGTGCGCGGCGGCCTCGAGCTGCGCGGCTACAAGGTGCTCGACGCCGACAGCGGCGAGGCGGCGCTGGCGCTGGCCGGCGAGCACCCGGAGATCGCGGTGATCGACTATGCCATGCCGGGCATGGACGGCGCCCAGACCGCCGAGGGCCTGCGCCGGCTGATGCCGCGGCTGCCGATCATCCTCGCCAGCGGCCACGCCGACACCGCCGCCGTCGAACGCGCCCTCGGCGGCTCGGCGACGGTGCTGCGCAAGCCGTTCGACATCGCCGTGCTGTCGGAGACCATGACCCGGCTGCTGACGGCGGAGAACTGAGGCGCCGTCAGGCCGGGGTGAAGGTGAAGACGGGCGGGTTTCCCTCGCCCGTCTGGCTCCACTTCAGCTTCACCCGCTGGCCGATCTTCAGCTGATCGAAGTCGCAGTCGATGAAATTGGTCAGCAGCGAGACGCCCTCGTCCAGCGTCACATAGCCGATGGCGTAGGGGACCGGCGTGTTCCGGCGCATGACGCTGAAGGTGTAGATCACCCCTTCGCCGGGGCTCTCTTCCCATTTCGTTTCGCTGGAATGGCAGAACGGGCAGAGGGTGCGCGGATACCAGTGCGGCTCGCCGCAGGCCGTGCAGCGCTTGATCAGGAAGCGGCCTTCCTTGGCGGCGTCCCAGAACGGCTTGCTCTCCAGGTTCTGGCCGGGGGCGGGAATGCGCCGCGTGGTCGGGCGTTCGTCGACGTCGGACATGGCTATTCCCTTTCCATGATGAGCGTGCCGGCGCCGTGGCGGGTGCCGAGCGAGCCGCCGGTGCCGTGGGCGATGACCAGGTCGCAATTGGGGACCTGCACCTTCGGGTGCGCTTCGCCCCTGGCCTGGCGCACCGCCTCGATGATCTTGGTGATGCCGCCGCGGTTGGTCGGGTGGTTGTTGCAGAGGCCGCCGCCGTCGGTGTTGAACGGCAGCTTGCCGACGCCGGAGATCAGGTTGCCGTCGGCGACGAATTTGCCGCCTTCGCCCTTCTTGCAGAAACCGAGGTCCTCGAGCTGCATCAGCACCGTGATGGTGAAGCTGTCGTAGATCGAGGCGTATTTGATGTCCGCCGGGGTGATCCTGGCCTCGGCCCAGGCCGGCGGCCCGGACCAGACGGCGCCGGAGTAGGTGAGATCGAGATTCTTGCCGCCGCGCGGGCCCTTGGGCGCCTCGCCGTGGCCGATCACCTTGACCAGCGGCCGCTTCAGGCTCTTGGCGACTTCCGGCGCGGCCAGTATCACCGCGCCGCCGCCGTCGGTGATCACGCAGCAGTCCAGCCGGTGCAGCGGGTCGGCGATCATCGGAGAATTGACCACCTCCTCCACCGTCACCACGTCGCGCAGCATGGCGTGCTCGTTCCACTGCGCATGGTGCGACGCGGCGACCTTGATCCAGGCCAGCTGCTCGGAGGTGGTGCCGTAGTCGTGCATGTGGCGCATGGCGCACATGCCGTAGGTGTTGTGGGTGGTGCCGCCCCAGATGTTCTCGAAGCCGGCTTCCGGAACCTCGTTGATGCCGCCGCCCTGGCCGCCCTGCGGCGCCATGCGGAAGCGCTCGCCGCGCGTCGCCGCATCGCCGAGGCCAGAGCGCGAGCCCAGCGGCCGGCCCGCCAGGGTGATCAGCGCCACCTTGCACTTGCCCGCCGCGATCGCCTCGGCCGCGTGACCGGCGTGGACGATATAGGACGAGCCGCCGGTCTCGGTGGAGTCAGTGTGCTTCAGCTTCAGGCCCATGTAGTCGGCCATCGACAGCGCCCCGAACCCCGGCGCGTCGCCGGCGCAGAAGTAGGCGTCGACGTCGTCGAACGAGAGCCCGGCGTCCTCCAGCGCGCCCTTGGCGCACTCAGCGTGGACCTGGGCGGTCGACAGGTGGGGGATGTCGCGGAGCGGGTGCTCCCAGGCCCCCACGACATAGGCCTTGCCTTTGATGCTCATCTGGATCGCGTCCCTCTAGATCGAATGACCGGCCGCTGGATCAATGCGGCTCTTCTGGTTGGTTTTTCTTATCGGCGCGCGGCTTGCGGCCCGCAAGCGCGCCCGCCGCCAATTCAGCTCGGGCCGCGCCGCTGGCCGACAGGGTGCGACGACGACAGGCCGCCATCGACGACGATGGCCTGGCCGTTGACGTAGGAGCTGTCGTCCGAGGCCAGGAACAGCGCCGCGCCGGCGATCTCCTCCGGCTCGCCGCCGCGCTTCAGCGGATTGAGCTGGCCGATCCGGTCCTCGGTGCCGCGCTCGCGGGCGCGCTGATAGACGAAGCGGGTCATGCCGGTCTCGATCAGGCCGGGGCAGATGGCGTTGACCCGCACCCCGGTGCCGTAGAGCTGGTTGGCGCAGGTCTGCACCAGGTTGATCACCCCGGCCTTGGACGCCGAATAGGGGATGCCGCCCGCGCCGGACCTGAGGCCGGCCACCGAGGCGGTGCAGATGATCGAGCCCTTGCCCTTCTCGCGCATGATCGCACTGGCGTGCTTGATCGCCAGGAACGGCCCGACGAGGTTGATCCGCAGCACCTCCATCCAACCTTCCGGCGTGATCTGGTCGATGGTCCCCAGCGCGCCGGCGGACGAGCCGATGCCAGCGTTGGCGTAGATCGCATCGAGGCCGCCGTGCTCGGCGACGGCGCGGTCGATGTAGGCCTTGACGTCGTCTTCCTTGCCGGCGTCGCCCTGCACAGCCACCGCGCGGCCGCCGGCGTCGCGGATCTTGGCCGCCGTCGCCTCGACTTCGCCGGCGCGGTCCACGCAGACCACCGCCGCGCCTTCGCGGGCGAACATGAGCGCGCTGGCGCGGCCGATGCCGCTCGCCGCGCCCGTCACCACCGTCGAGCGTCCCTCGAGCCTGCCCATAAGCGTCCATCCTCCCGTTCAAACGTTTGTTGGGATTGCTTTCGGACCTCGCGCACGCGGGGTCAAGCCGGGGTGCGGCGTCGGCGCGCGGCTGGGCCGTCGTTCGCGCGTCCTTAGCGCGGCCTTAACCATAGGGTGATGGGCTAGGTGCTTCGTTTCCGAAGGCCCTTCCATGGCCGCGACCCATCGCAAACCCGCCCCCGAGCTCGCCCCAATCGAGCGGCCGGTCCCGATCGCGCGGCCGCGCCTGCCAACCCGCGCCGCCATCGCGCCCTATCTCGATCGCATCGACGACGCGCGCTGGTACACCAATCACGGACCTCTGGTGGGCGAACTGGAGACGCGGCTCGCCGCGCGGCTGGGCGGCGGCGCCAAGGTCGTGACCGTGGCCAACGGCACCGCCGCGCTCACCCTGGCGCTCAGGGCGGCCGGCGCTCGGCCGGGGACGCTCTGCCTGATGCCGGCCTGGACCTTCGTCGCCAGCGCCCACGCGGCGCTCGACGCCGGCCTGACGCCCTATTTCGTCGACGTCGATCCCGAGACCTGGATGCTCGATCCCGCCGCCGTCTGCGCGGCCATCGCGGCGGCGCCGGCCGAGGTGGGGGCGGTCATGCCGGTGGCCGCGTTCGGCCGCATTCCCGACCTCGCCCTCTGGCGCCAGATGGCCGATGGAACCGGCCTGCCGGTGGTGGTCGATTGCGCCGCCGGCTTCGATGGCCTCGCCAGCGCGCCGGTGCCGGTCACCGTCAGCCTGCACGCCACCAAAACCGTGGCCGCGGGCGAGGGCGGCTTCATCGCCAGCGTGGACGCTGAGTTCATCGCCCATGTCCGGACGCTGAGCGCCTTCGGCTTCCGCGGCGAGCGCGTCGCCACTTGCGCGGCCGTCAACGCCAGGCTGTCCGAATATGCGGCCGCCGTCGCGCTCGCCAGCCTCGACGGTTGGGATGCCGACCGCGCCCGCTTCATCCTCACCGCGCAGCGGCTGCGCGCCGGACTGGCGCTGACGCCCGAGATCGGTTTTCAGCCGGGGTGGGGAACGCGCTGGATTTCCAGCGTCTGCGTGGTCTCCACGCCAGATTGGGCCGCGCCGGCGATGTCGGACGTCCTGCGTAGCTTCGACATCGACAGCCGCGACTGGTGGGGCGCCGGCTGCCATCGCCACCCTGCGTTCGCGCGCTGCCCGCGCACCGCCCTGCCGGTCACCGATCGCCTGGCCCGCTCGACGCTCGGCCTGCCGTTTTTTATCGACCTGGACGAAGGCGCCTCGCGCCGGATCGTCGAAGCCGTCGTCGAGGCCCTGAAGGTGACGCATGGGTGAAGCTGTTCTCATCTTTCCGGCCGGCATGCCGGAGGGCCTCGCTTTCCGCGACCGCGCCAAGGCCGCCGGGTTGCGCGTCGTCGGCGCCTCGTCGCTGGAGCGCGATCCGGCCGAGGGCGCCTACGAGGCCTGGGAGCACCTGCCCTACGTCAACGACCCCGGCTTCGACGACGCCCTGGCCGAGGTTGTCAGGCGCAACGATGTCAGCGCGGTCCACGCGCCGCACTACATCGTCTGGAAGCACCTGGCCGAGCGCCTTGGCCAGATCGCGCCGGGCGCGCGGCTCACCAGCGGCCAGATTCCGCAGGACAACGAGCGCGCCTATCGCAGCCTGCGCGAACGCGTCGCGGCCCTGAAGACGCCCTGCTTCTGGCCCGCGGTGACCGGCAAGCCGCGGCTAAGCGCGCTCGAGAAGGCGGGCCTCATCCGCATGATCGACGCGATTCCCGGCATGTGCGGCGAGGAGAAGATGATCGCCGTGATGGAGATCATGCGGCACACGCCGCCCGGCGACGTGGTCGAGATCGGTTCCTGGTGGGGGCGCTCGGCGGCGATGCTGGTCTGGCTCGCCCGCCACTACGCCATCGGCAAGGTGATGTGCGTCGATCCCTGGCGCAATGATGCGATGGCGCAGGGCGATCCGATGGTCGACGCCGTCAGCGCCGAACAGGACGCCGAGGAGGCGCTGCGCATCTTCCAGATCAACCTGGCGCCCTTCGCCCTCGGCGACCTGAACTACATCCGCGCCCGGTCCCGAGACGCCGCGCCGCAATATGGGCCGGGCCTCACCGTGACCACCGAGGCGTTCGGCGCCGTCGCCTATGAAGGCCAGATCGCGCTTCTGCACATAGACGGCAACCATTCCGAGCCGGACGTGGCCGCCGACTGCGAGCTCTGGACTCCGCGTGTTGTCCCGGGCGGCTGGATCGTCTTCGACGACTACGAGTGGGCGTTCGGCGACGGGGTCAAGCGAGTGGCGGACGCCTTCGTCGAGACCAACGCGGAGCGGATCGCCTGCCGCTTCAAGGCGGGCGAGTCGTTGTTCGTGCAGCTGAAACGATGACGCCGCGCACCGCGCGAGCCGGGCGCCCCGCATGACAACGTCAGGGGTCGAAACCCCGCCGTACGTCATGATCGCGTCTGGCCAGGGGGAAGCTCTCGTCCAGCGCCTGCGTGATCGCCTCGATCACTCGCCCGGCGACGCCGGCGCGCGCTACCTACTCTTCGCCGCCCTGGCGTCGTGCGGCCGCCATGCCGAAGCCCAAGCGGCGCTCGACCAGGCGCGGCTGCTGCACGGACTTCTGACGATCAAGGCGTGGGACGGCGACATCGAGCGTCTTCAACGCGACGCCGACTACGCCGCCGCCGTTGGCCTGCGCCTGTACAACGCGGGCAATGTCGCCGTCGCCTGCATCGCGTTGACGGCGGCCGTCCAGGCCGGCTGCAACGATCCATCGACGCTGCTGACCCACGCGCTCTCCCTGCAGCATCAAGGCCGCGCCGACGAAGCCGTCGAGGCCTTCAGGGCGGTCGGCGCCCGCTTCCCGACCCCAGGGGTGACGCAATTTCTGCTTACCGCCATGTTCGCGGCCAAGGACGGGGTCCGGCGGCATGCCGCCGAGGCGCGCGCCTGGGCCGCGAGATATGCGCCATCTCGGCCGTCACCGTCGTTCGCGAACAGCCGCGCCGCCGGCCGACCGATCCGCGTCGGCTACGTCAATCCCAACTTCACCCAGAACCAGGCGCGCCAGTTCGTCGCGCCGCTGTTCGATCACCACGATCGGGATCGGTTCACCGTCTTCGCGTTCCCGAACCAGCCGGAGGACGCCGCCAGCTGGGCCGCGCCGCTCGAAATCCGACCGATCGGCGCGCTTGCCGACGACGCGGCGGCCGAGCTGATCCGTCGCGAGCGCATCGACATCCTGATCGACTGCTGGGGCCACGCGGCCGGTAGCCGCCTGCCGGTGTTCGCCCAGCGCCCGGCGCCGATCCTCGCGAGCTGGCTGAACTATCAGCAGACCTCGGGCATCGCCGCGATCGACTATGTGATCCAGACCGACCTGGTCGACGGCGACGGCGTGGACGAGCTGTTCGTCGAACAGGTCTGGCGCATGGGCGATGCGTGCGCCGCCTTCCGGCCCGATCCTGGTCCGCACGGCTCGCCGGCGCCCTGTGTCGCGGCCGGACGCGTGACCTTCGGCGCCTTCATCAACCCCGCCAAGCTGTCGGACCTGACCGTGGCGATGTGGTCGCGGATTCTGGCCGCCCGCCCCACCGCGCGGTTGGTGCTGAAGTACGCCTACTTCGTCGATCCGGTGCTGCAGGCGGTGACTCAGTCGCGCTTCCTCGCGCACGGCGTGAACCCCAGCCAGATCGAGTTCCGCGGTCGCACCTCCGGCGCCGCGTACCAGGCCGAGTTCGCCGAGATCGACCTGGCGCTCGATCCGTCGCCCTGTCCCGGCGGCACCACCTCGCTTGAGGCGCTGAGCCGGGGCGTGCCCGTGCTGACCCTGCTGGGCGACACCTTCTATGCGCGGCTGGGCGCCAGCGTGGTCGGTCCCGCGGGCTTTCCAGACCTGCTCGCGCCCAGCCCGGACGCCTACGTCGCCAAGGCGCTCGAACTCTCGGAAGAATCGGCGCGGATGCAGGCCCTGCGCGAGCGCGTCGCGCCCGGCTTTGACGCCGCGCCCTTTCGCGACGAAGTCGGCATGACGCGCCGCATCGAGGACGTCTATACAGCTATGTTCAGGCGCTGGTGCGAGACCGCCCAAGCGGCGTGACGCCCAGCTCGATGCGCCGCAGGCCTTCGGCGAGTGCGCGGACTCGACCTTCGCTGGCGGCGTAGATCCGGTCGGGATTGTCGAGGTCGTAGCGCGGGCTGACCCGTCGGCAGATCTCGTGGTCTTCATCGAAGATCTGGCGATTGGCCTTGATCATCGCGACCATCAGCGAGTCCAGGAAGCTCTCGGCGCCTTCGGCGGCGCGGCTGGAGTAGAGACGGCTGTAGAACCAGCTGCGGTCGGGCGAGTCGCCCGGCATGAAGCTCTGCAAGGCGTAGGAATAGCCGAAGGGCGACGACAGCATGGCGAACGGGAAAACGTAGTAGGTGCAATAACCTTCGAAGTCGGCGCGCAGGTCGAAGAACCGGCGCAGACCCTTCAGGCCGCGCGCCATCCGCTGATTGCCGATTCGGGCATGGAACGCCGAATTCAGGCCGGCGTAGGTATCCTCGCCATCGCTAAGCGCCATCGGCGCCAGAGTGTCACGGTGGATGATGTTGACGTGGTAGGCTTCCAGCGCGTTCTCCACGCCAACTCGCCAGTTGGCTTGGAAGTCGATCTTGTAGAGGTCGCGCGGCGCGGTCATCTCCCTGGAGATGTCGGCCAGCTTACCGCCGAATTGGCCTAGCTGCTCATCGAGCGTCATCGCCGGTTCGATGCCGACGAACAGGAAGTCGCCGCGCCAGGCAGTGCGAAAGCGGGTCAGGACGGCCTTGGCCAGGTCGCAGGCGGTGAACTCCTCGCGGCGGGTCACGCGGACCTCGCCGGCGCGGATGCTCCAGCCGTGGTAGGGGCAGATGGCGCGGGCGTTGCCCCGATCCTCGATGAAGAACCGGCCGCCGCGGTGCGGGCACACATTGTCGAAGGCGATGACCTCGCCGTCGTCGTTGTATAGCACCAGGTCGCCGGGCGCCCACGACAGCCGCACGAAGTCGCCAGGCTCCGCGACCTCGCTGCGATGAGCGACCAGGTGCCAGTACGACCGGATCAGCGTCTCGATGGGGACGGCCATGGTCTAGAGCCTTCTCGCTGGCGCGGCGTACATCGTGGTGTCGTCTGGCACGTTGCGGACGACGACCGCGCCGGCGCCGATGACGCAGCGCTCGCCGACGGTCAGCCGCGGGAGCACGCGGGCGCCGGAGCCAAACAGGCAGCCGCCGCCGGCCTTCACCCCGCCCATCAGGTCGACATAGGCGCTGATAGAGCAGCCGGCGCCCGCGATGGCGTCATGGCCGACCCCGGCCAGCGCGCACTGCATTACCAACTCGCCGATATGGGCGTCGGCGGAGACGTGGGCGAAGGGACCGATGACCGCGCCGGCGTCGATGCGTGCCGACGCCGAAACCCAGGCCTTCGGATGGATCAGCGTGGCGAACCGCGCGCCCGCGGCCGTCAGGCGCTCCGCCAGCGCCCGCTTGCCGGCCGGCGCCCCGATAGCCATGACCAGCTCCTGGCCGGGCGCGGGCTTGAAGCCCCGGATCGGGCCGACGTGGCGCAGGCGATGGCCGAACGCCGCCATCGGATCCTCGCCATCGTCGATGTAGCCCGCGAATCCGGAGCCGGATCCCTCGAGCGCCGGCGCGAACCAGTCCAGCACCTCGCGCGCCAGACCGCCACCGCCCACCAGGATATAGTCGGTCACCGCCTCAACCCGCCGAATAGCCGCCATCGACGACCAGCACCGTGCCGGTGATCCATCGCGCGGCGGGCGAAAGCAGGAAGAGCGCAGCTTCGGCGACATCGGACGGCTGGCCGAGGCCCAGAGGATGGGCGGCCACATAGGCCCCAGCCGCATCTTCGGCCAGGTTGGTGACGGCCCGCGCGTTCATCGGCGTATCGACGCCGCCGGCCGCGATGGCGTTTACGCGCAAGGATCGGGGCGCCAGTTCGATGGCCAGAGCCCGCACCGCGCCCTCGATCGCGGCCTTGGCCGCGGCGTAGGCGGCCATGCCAGGCCGGCCGTGCTGGGCCGAGACCGAGGACATGAAGACCATCGACGCGCCAGGCGTCATCGCCCCGCTCCGCCCGGCGCCCCGCGCCAGACCGAAGGCGCCGTTCACCGCCGCGCCGAACACCGTCTGCAGATGGCTCATCTTGGTGAGCCGGATCGGCAGGATCAGCGCCGCGCCGGCGGCGTGGAAGACGCCGTCGAGCGCGCCGGCTTCGGAGACGACCTCGGCCACCATCGCGGCGGCGCCGTCGGCGTTCGAGACATCGCAGACGCGGCCGCTGTGTCCGTCGCCGTCCAGGCTGGCGAGCGCCGCCGCAAGCCGCGTTTCGTCGCGCCCCACCGCGACCACCCGGGCGCCGCAGCGCGCCACCAGGCTCGCGGTCGCGAGGCCGAGGCCGGACGTGGCGCCGGTGACCAGCACGGTTCGACCGGCCATGGCGTCGTCGGCGAAGATCACAGGTAAAGAATTTCGGCGCAGCCGAGGCCGCAGGTCTCAATGACCGCCGCGCCCCAGGAGTAGCCGACCCCGAAGCCGACGAGGGCGAGGCGCGCCGGGCCCGCCGTCAGCCGCGTCGCCAGGTCCGTGCTCAGCACCAGCGGCAGGGTGGCCGAGCTGGTGTTGCCAAAGCGGTCGATATTGATCGGCGCCTGATCGGGCCGCGCGCCGATCTTCTTGACGATGTGGTTCAGCATGAACCGGTTGGCCTGGTGCAGCACGAAGGCGTCAATGTCCGCCACGCCGCAGCCGGCGTGCGCCAGCGCGTCCGCCACCAGCTTCGGAACGGCGCGAAGCGTGAAGGTGAACACCTCGCCGCCGTCCATGTACAGGTGTTCCGGGTCGAAGCCCGTGGCGCGGCGCGCGTCCGGCGCGGGGATGCGGAAACCGCCGGCCGGGACGATCAAATTCGCCGCGCCGCCGCCGTCGGTGCCGAGTACGAAGATCGAGGCGGGCGCGTCGGGATCGGCCGTGATCGCGGTCGCGGTCCCGGCATCGCCGAACAGCAGCGCGGTGCCGCGGTCGTCGGGATCGAGCAGCCGGCTGCTGGTCTCGCCCGCCAGCAGCAGCACGCGCGAACAGCCGGCGTTGATCAGGGTCGAGGCTAGCCAGAGGCCGTAGACGTAGCCGGAGCAGCCGAGGCCGACGTCGAAGGCCTGGCAATGCCGCGCGAGGCCGAGCCGGGCGTGCAGCACGCACGCCGTCGCCGGCAGCCGCTGGTCGGGCGTCTGGGAGACGAAGATCAGGACGTCGATCGTGTCCGCAGACCAGTCCAGCTTGGCCAACAGCCGCTCGGCGGCGGCGTGGCAGAGGTCCGAGGTGGTCTGGCCCGGCGGGACCCAATAGCGGGTCTCGACGCCGACCATCTTGGTGACGTCGCGCACCGCGTCCGCGCCGAACCGCGCCACGAAATCGTCGTTGACCAGCTTGCGCGACGGGACCGCACTGACGACGCCAGCCAGCCGCACGCCCGGCAGCGAAAATCCGGGCGTTCCGGTCTCCCCTCTCACGGCGAGCGGCTGATGGGTCACGCCGCCTCGGCTCGGCTCATCAGCAGCTCGATATCCGCCACGGTCTTGCACTTGGCGAGCGCGGCGCCGTCGAACAGCTTCTGGAAACATTCGTCGCCGAGCGCGATCACCGAGACGACGGCGAGCGAGTCCCAATTGTGCGAAGGAAGGTCGAAATCGGGTCCGATCTCGGCCACGTCCACTTCGAAAATCTCGGCCAGGCCGATGTAGAATGCGTCCACGTCAGGGTTCCTTCAGATCAGGATTTCGCCCGCCGCCCACGAGTAGCCGACGCCAAATCCGATCAGCAGGCAGCGGCGCGGCTGGCCGGAGGGTGGGGCGTAGGGTTCGAGGGCGAGCGGAATGGTCGAGGATACGGTGTTGCCGCAGTATTCCAGGCGGCGGACGAAACGGTCGTCGTCGACGCCGAGTTTCCGTTGCAGCCTGTCGAGCAGCAGGGCGCTGGCCTGGTGCAGCACGACGAGATCGTAATCGTCCATGCCGCGCCCAGTCCGGGCCATCAGCTGGGCCGCCGCCGCCGGGACGGTCTTGAGCGCGAAGGCGAGCACCTCGGCGCCGTCCATGAACAGGTTCTCGGGGCCCCGCATGTTGCCGAAGCGATCAGCCTCCGGCTCCGCCGCCACGAGCGGTCGCGGCGCGCGCGCGCCGCCGACCGGGACAATCAGGTTCTTGGCCCCGGCGCCATCGGTCCCGAATATGAACGGGCCGAGCGTGCGTTCGCTCTGGTCGTCCGCCTCGATCAGCGTGGCGGTGGCTGCGTCGCCGAACAGCGTGCGCACGCTGCGGTCCATCGGATGGATCAGCTTGGAATAGGTGTCGCAGGTGATCAGCAGCACGCGCTCCGCCGAACCGCTGGCGATCAGGCCTTCCACCAGGGCGAGGCCGTAGACGTAGCCGGCGCAGCCGATCGCGTAGTCGAACGAGCCGCACTCGCGTCGGAGCCCGAGGCGGTGGTGCAGCAGATTGGCGTTGCCGGGCAGCGGGTAGTCGGGGGTCTGAGTGCAGAAGATGAGGAAATCGATCGTCGCTGGATCGACGCCGGTCTCATCGATGAGCTTGCGCGCCGCGGCCTCGCCCAGGTCCGTCGCGGTCTCGTCGGCGGCGGCGATTCGGCGCTCGCGCACGCCGGTCTTCTCGACGATTTTTTCGGCCGTCCAGCCGGGGTAGAGTTCCGCCAGCGCGTCGCTGGTGAGGACAGCCGCGGGCAGATGGCTCGTGATCGCCTTGATCTGGCCGGTACGCATCGCCTGGCAGACGCCCTATTCCCTCCGGATGGTGGGCGGCAGGATGGTCCGGGCGGCTTAAAGTCAGATTAACCATGTTGCTGTTCGAGCGCGGCTGAGGCGCCGCCATCTGAGCCCATTCGACGCACCCGCGCGCTACGACAGCAGGGTGAAATGCACCATCGAGCGGTGCAGGTCGTGAACGTAGACGTCCGGCTCGCGCGAGACGCCGATCAGGGCGCTGGCCTCCATGGCGTTCCAGGAGAGAAGGCCGGTTACCAGGCAGAACAGCAGCCGTTCGTCGAGGCGGTAGGTCAGCCGCGCCCGTTCGCCCTCGGTGTCCGCCAAACCGCAGTCGGCGCTGTCGAGGGCGTAGCGGAAGAGCAGCTTGCGTTCGCCCTTGGGCCCGGCGAGGTCGAGATAGACGTCCATCGGTGGCGAAAAGCCCGTCTTTTCGCGCCGCGCGGCGTAGTTGGCGGCGCATTTCTTCAGCGCCCGCGGCCAGTCGAAGGCGGCGCCCTCAGGCAGCGTCAGTTCGGTGAAGCTCGGCGCGCGGTCGGTGAGGGTCAGGGCGTAGGCGGCGCGGTCGGCGTCGGTGAAGCCGCGATGGAGGGCGCCTTCGTCGCGGGTGATCGCCAGCGTGCCGCTGTCCAGTTCGTCGCCGGGATAGAGCTTGGCCAGCGCCGCGCCGAGGCCCGCCGATGCCAGCTCATCCGCGATTTCGGCCTCAAGCGGCTGCGGCAGGAAGCGCGAGAGCGCCGCCGCCGGCCCGCCCAGCACATATTCGCCGCCGGCCGGGATCACCCGCTTCGGCGCCAGCGCCTTGGCCACCTCGCGGAAGTTGGCGGCGGTGCGGCGGCGCAGGGCGCGCATCGCGGCGTCCTTCTGGGCGTCGTCGTAGTCGGCCATCGCCATCGGGAACAGCGAGGCGGAGACATAAGGCAGCTGGGCGATGTCCGGCGCGCCGTACTCGGCCGCGATCCGCGCCGCGTCGGCCGGCAGGATGGTGTTGTCGACGGCGAGAAACAGCCGCTTCCCGTCGGTGTCGGTCAGATAGAGCGAGGTGTCGAGGTCGTAGGCGACCTGGGTCTCGTCGCCCAGGGTGTTGCCGTGGAAGTCCTTGAAGAGGACGATCTCGGCGCCGGTGTCCGCCAGCTTTGAGCGGGTCTCGAACGGCGTCTCGATCAAGGTGCGGAAGCCCCGCGCGGCCAGCGCCGACTTGAGGTTCGGCGTGTTCATCGCCCCCACGATCACCGGCGTGGCCCGGTCGAACGGGGCCAGGGTCTCGGCGTGCAGGTGATCGTGGTGCAGGTGGCTGATGTAGAGGAAATCCGGCCGGCAGGCGCCGATCTCGGCGGCCAGGCGATCGTGCACGGGCGGGAAGTTCCACCAGGTCTGCTGGCAGGGACCGCGGTACCACGGGTCGGTCAGCAGCCGCCGCCCGCCCGCCAGGGTGATCAGGAAGCAGGCATTGGCGACGTACTGGATCTTCATCTGGCGGGCGCCGCGATCACGGTGAGGCTGCGCCCCGCGCCGCAGCCCAACAGCGCCTCGCCGAGCTTCAGCCAGGCCGGCAGGCCCTGCTCGGCCAGCACCAGGTCGATCGCCATCCGCGCCCGGTGCGCCGGCTTGCCGGCGGCGGGATCGGCCACATAGTTCGAGCCGGGATGGAAGAGGAACCAGTCGATCGGGAAGCTGGCGTAGGCGATCCGGATCTCGAACCCGAGCCGCGTCAGCAGAGCGGTCAGCGACGGCGCGTCGAAATAGTTGAGGTGCTGGGGCGGCGCGAGCCAGAAGTCGTGGGTGATGGCGCCGGACGCGCGGGCGGCGAGTTGGATCGGGCTGAAGTCGTTGGGCACGGTGATGGCGACCACCCCGCCCGGCGCCAGCACGCGCGGCAGCCGCGCCAGCAGCGCCTCGGGGTCGCGGACGTGCTCCAGCACATGCTCCATGGCGACCACGTCGAAGCCCTCGCCGGCTTCGATCAGCGCGTCTAGACCTTCGAAGGCGTCGCCGAATGAGGCCGCGTCCAGCAGCTCGGGATGGAAGCGTCTTAAGCCGTCGTCGGAGAAATCCAGCCCGCGTGGCGCATAGCCGGCCCGCGAGGCCGCCGCGAGCAGCCAGCCCTCACCGCAGCCGACCTCCAGCAGCCGCCCGCCGTCCGCGCCGCGCGCGGTTTCCACCGCGTGCAGCAGCAGCCGCGCCACGAGGTCGCGATGCGCGCGCTCGGTGGCGTCGTAGTCCGGGGCGTAGGTCCCGTGCGAGCGCTGGAAGTATTCGTCGGCATAGAAAGCCTTCAGCGCCTCGGCGCTCGGCTTCGGCTCGACGGTGCGCCACCCGTCCGGATGGACTGCCAGCTCGTAGGTCGCGGTCATCACCAAAGCGTGTCGGCGATTCATGCAACGCCGCGTTAACCGGCCCGTTTTCGTGCTACATTGCCCCTGCGTCCGGGAGACCCGCCATGAGCCGTTCCGGTAAGATTAGCGTTGCGCTGCCGCGAGAGCAGCTTTCCCAACTCAAAGACGTCGTCGAGACCGGCGAATACGGCTCCGCAGCCGCCGCTGTACGCGAAGCGGTTCGCGCGTGGCTGCATCGCCGCGGCGTCCGCGCCCAGGCCGGCGCGCGCTTCATCCGCTCGGCCCAGGCCCGCCTCGAAGGCCTGCCGCCCGAGCCCGCCGAGCGCGTCGAACTGATGTTCGACGCCCGCGACGCGAAGGCCTGAGTTCCCGAATTCCGCTCATCGCGGCGCGCCGTGGGCGTTATCGGCGGCGCGGGTCCGTTTTCCAGTAGTCGAGGAAGCCATCCTTGAACAGGAAAGGACCCGAGCCGGCGTCGTTCAGGCGATCGATCTTCGCGGCGGTCGCTCCGGGCTCCTCGCGGAACCAAATCCAGAGGCTGGCCTCGACGCTGTAGATCGACGAACGATAGCCCCAGTCCCGGAATAACCGATCCATCGCGGCGTTTGAGAAGAACGCGCTATGCGGCGGTTCTAGATAGAACCAGTCTGGATCGCTGGGCACGCATTCGGCGACGAGCGTGTGGACGCCGAGCGCCCCGCTTGTGGAGACCAAGGTTTCGATCCCGTCCCACTGCTCCCTTCGGGTCAGGTGTTCGAAGACCGACGTCGTAACGACGAAATCGAAGCTTGAGGGCCGCAGATCTTCGCCGCTCAGGTAGCCTGTCCCGCTGGCCATGTACGCATCGTACTTGGCCAGGTTCAGTCCATAGTCGGCCGCCAGCAGCTCCGACAGCACGCCGTCGCCGCAAGCGAAATCCAGCCACCGACCCCGCGGATCGAGCAGCTCGCCATGCGCAAGTTCTGCTATGGCCTTGGCCTGCGCCGCCAGGCGTGACTTCCATTTCGGATCAAGCGGATTCGCCTCCTGCCCCTGGTAGGCCGAGTGGCAAAGCACATTCATCCGCTCCCAGTCCTGAAGCGGCATCTCCGCATGGGTGCGCGAGAGGACGAAGCCGCAGTCCTCGCAGCGCCAGTATTCGACCTCCGTCAGGCCAAAAGAATCAAACCGCTTGGTGAAATCGAAGCGGGATGTCCCTCCACATATTTCACATCGCATGTTTTGCCTGGGTTCGGCCTTCGCCGAGACGCTCGAGAAAAAGAGGCGCCTACCCCGCCTTCGCCGCCGTCTGCTCCGCCTGCTGGGCCATGCTGGGGAACGGGCGGGCGAGGGGGTAGAACTTCTCGCTCATCTTGACGAAGGCTTCCGAGATGATGGTCGACGGCGTCCAGCCTTCTTCCTTGGTCAGGGTCTCGATCGGCCGCGGCTGGCTGTAGAGGATGATGTTCTCGCCGCTGGCGCCGAAGATCTGGCCGGAGACGTTCTTGGCCGCCTCGGAGGCCAGCGCCACCGAGAGCCGCGCCGGCTGGTCGGGGCGGATGGTCTGGGCCATCTGCGCCCGCCGCGCCGCCGCCGCCTCATCCTTCACCGGGACCGACTGGGTCATCCGGGTCCACGCCACCGGCGCCAGGCAGTTGGCGCGAACGTTGTTGCGCGCGCCTTCCATGGCGATGATCCGCGAGAGGCCGGCGATGCCCATCTTGGCCGCGCCGTAATTGGTCTGGCCGACGTTGCCCAGGAGGCCCGAGGTCGAGGTGAAGAAGACGTAGGCGCCGTCGTTCTGCGCGCGGAAATGCTCGATGGTGGCGCGCGCCACGTTGAACGAGCCCTTCATGTGGACCTCGATCACCCGGTCCCAGTCCTGCTCGCTCATCTTGTGGAACATGCCGTCACGCAGGATGCCGGCCGGATTGATCACCGCGTGCAGGCCGCCGAAGGTGTCCAGCGCCTGCTCGACCATGCCCTGCACGGATTTCAGCGAGGTGACGCTCTCCGAATTGAACGCCGCTTCGCCGCCCGCCGCCTTGATCTCGTTCGCGACGGTCTCGGCCGGGCCCGCCGAGCCTTCGTCGCCGCCGGCGAGGCTGCCGCCGAGGTCGTTGACCAGCACCTTCGCGCCCTCCTGGGCCGCGATCAGCGCGCAATCTCGGCCAATGCCGTTGCCGCCGCCGGTGACCAGCACAACCTTGCCGTCGAGAATACCCATGGATCTATCTCCCTGAATGAAAATCGCTTTGGCGAAATGCTCTATTCGAGGCGGTCGGCGGTGCGCAAGGCGGGAAACAGCCTCGCCCAGGCGCCGGTGACGATCAGCGCGCCGGCGCCGCCATAGACCACGGCGTTCACCGGCCCGATGAAGCGGGCGACCAGGCCGCCGCGGAATTCGCCCAGCTCGTTGGAGGCCGAGATGAACAGGGTCGAGACCGCCGCCACCCGGCCGCGCATGGCGTCCGGCGTCACCAGCTGCACCAGCGTCTGGCGCACGAACACTGAGAGCATGTCGGCCGCGCCGAGCGTCGCCATGGCGGCCAGCGACAGCCAGACGGTGCGCGAGAGGCCGAAGACGATGGTGGCGACGGCGTAGAGCGCCACGCCGGCGAACATCTTCAGCCCGGCGTGCGAGCGGATCGGCCGCATCGAGAGATAGAGCGCCATACTGGCCGCGCCCACGGCCAGCGCCGAGCGGAACAGGCCAAATCCCTCCGGCCCCACCTTCAGCACGTCGCGGGCGAAGGCCGGCAGCAGCGCTGTCGCGCCGCCGAGGATCACCGCCGCCAGGTCGAGCGAGATCGCGCCGAACACGACCTTGTTCATCCACACATAGGTCAGCCCCTCCTTCACCATCGTCAGGCGCGAACCCGGCTGCGCCTGCGGGCGGGTGACGCCGCGGATGAAGGAGACGCAGATCAGGGCGCCGACATAGAGCGCGAAGGCGCCGATGAAGGCGGCGGCGGGATTGAGCGCCACCAGCAGCCCCGCGATCGCCGGACCGATGATCTGGCCGAACTGGCCGGCCAGGGAGTTCCAGGCGATGGCGCGCGGCAGCAGCGGGCGCGGCACCAGCATCGGCCCCAGCGCCGTCGAGGACGGCGAGGAAAAGGCGCGCGAGACGCCGAAGATCAGCGCCACGCCCAGGAACAGCGACACGTCGGCGAAGTGGAAGATCTCGCCCGCCGCCAGGATCGACGACGGGACCATCTCGGCGAGGTAGCAGAGCGACAGCACCCGGCGGCGGTCAGCATGGTCGGCCATAACCCCGGCCGGCAGCGCCAGGAAGAACAGCGGCGCGAAGGTGATCAGGCCGATCAGGCTGACGTTGAACGAGGCGTAGTTGATCGAGAGGCGCCCTTGGCGCGACAGGTCATAGACCTGCCAGCCCATGGCGACGCTCTGGATCTGCACGCCCAGGCCATTCATCCAGCGCGAGGCCCAGAAGACCAGATAGTCCCGCTCACCCAGGAGCGCGCGAAAGGACGGGAGGGGCGTCGGGGCGTCGGGCACGGGGGCCGCCCAATGCCCGACCCTGGCCGCCGCGGCAATCGTTCGTTGACCGGGCGGCCTCCAGACTCTATGTGCGCGGCCCCCATGAGCCTCGCCGCCGCCCCCGCATCGCCGCCGATCGTCAACGAACGGCCCAAGGACGCGTCCGCCGTCGACGCGCTGGTTCTGCGCGCGTTCGGTCCGGGGCGATTTGCCAAGGCCGCCGAGCGCCTGCGCGAGGGCCGCGAGCCGCGGCTCGACCTCTCTTTCGTGGCGTGGGACGGCGGCCGCATCGTCGGCTCGGTGCGCCAATGGACGGTGAAGGTGGGCGCAAACCCGTCCATCTTCCTGGGCCCCATCGCCGTCGAGCCCGAGTATCGCAGCCAGGGCCTGGGCGCGGCGCTGATCGAGCGCGCCTGCGAGGCCGCGGCGCGCGCCGGTCATCCGACCATCGTCCTGGTGGGCGACACCCCCTTCTTCGGCCCGCTGGGCTTCGTCCCCGCGCCCCGCGTCACCATGCCAGGCCCCGTCGATCGCCGCCGCGTGCTGGCGCGGGTGCTGGCAGCCGGCGCGGACGAGGGGCTGGAAGGTCTCGTCGCCGCGGCTTGAGCGGCCCCACAGTTCGTCCTACCTACCTCTGCATGGCCGAGGCGACGAGCGGAGCACTGGACCGAGTTAGCCAGGCGGCGAAGCAGGCGCCCGGCCGCGGCCTGCCGCCCGTGCACCTGTGGAATCCAGCCCACTGCGGTGAGATCGATATCGTCATCAAGAAGAACGGGCTCTGGTTCCACGAGGGCACGCCGATCGGCCGCGAGGCGCTGGTGCGGCTGTTCTCCACCGTGCTGCGCAAGGACCCGGACGGGACCTATCTGGTCACCCCGGTCGAGAAGATGAAGATCACGGTCGAGGACGCGCCGTTCGTCGCGGTGCGGGTCGATCGCGCCGGCGCGGCGCTGAAGTTCCTCACCAATGTCGGCGATGTGGTCGAGGCGGGGCCGGAGAACCAGATCCGGGTCGAGATGGACCCCGGGAGCGGTGCGCCGCATCCCTATCTGCACGTCCGCCGCGGCCTCGAGGCGCTGATCGCGCGGCCGGTGTTCTACGAACTGGTCGAGATGGCCGAGGAGCGCGACACGCCCGAGGGCCCGCGCCTCGGCGTCGAGTCCAACGGCGCCTGGTTCCCGGTCGGACCGGCCGGGGCGCACCGGATATGAGCCTCGACCGTTCGCCGGCCGAGATCCGGCAATGGATCACTAGCCACCTCGATCCGCTCGACACCAATATCCTGGGCGGAATGGAGGTACGCAGCGACCTCAGCCTCGATCCCACCCGTGCGGCGGACAACACCATCGCCTGGACGCCGGCCGCGGTGCTGGTGGGGCTGGTGCAGCGCGAGTCCGGCTTCTCGGTGCTGTTGACGCGCCGCGCCGATACCCTGCGCAGCCACACCGGCCAGGTCGCCTTTCCCGGCGGCCGATCCGATCCGGGCGAGACCCCGTGGGAGACGGCGCTGCGCGAGGCGCACGAGGAGATCGGCCTGGATCCGGCGCTGGTCGAGCTGGCGGGCCTGTCGACGCCCTTCCGCACCGCCGGCACCGGCTTCCAGATCACCCCGGTGGTCGGCTTCATCGAGCCGGGCTTCAGCCTGACGCCCAATCCCGACGAGGTGGCCGACATCTTCGAGACCCCGTTCGGCTTCCTGATGGACCCGGCCAATCTCGAGCAGCAGGAGCGCGAGACCCCGGCCGGCGACCGCCGCCGCTTCTACGCCGCCACCTGGGAGGGCCAGTACATCTGGGGCGCGACCGCCGGCATGCTGCGGGCGCTGTACGACCGGCTCTATGGGGCGGCGGTGGCGTGATCGAATCCCTCGGCGCCCTCGGCTGGATGACCGCGCCGGCTACCAAGGCCGTGATCGCGGCGCTCGAAGCGGCCGGCGGGGCCGGTTGCGCGCGCTTCGTCGGCGGCTGCGTGCGCAATGCGGTGCTGCGCAGGCCGATCGCCGACATCGACATCGCCACCACCCTGACGCCCGACGCCGTCATCTCGGCCCTCAAGGCCGCGAAGCTGAAAGCCGTCCCCACCGGTGTCGACCACGGCACCGTCACCGCCGTCTCGCAAGGTAAGCCGTTCGAGATCACCACCCTGCGCCGCGACGTGGAGACGGACGGGCGCCGCGCGGTGGTGGCCTTCACCACCGACTGGGCCGAGGATGCCCAGCGGCGCGACTTCCGCCTCAACGCCCTCTATGCCGACCCGGCCGGCCGCCTCTACGACCCCACCGCCGGCGGCCTCGCCGACGCCCACGCCGGCCGCATCGTCTTCGTCGGCGACGCCGAGGCGCGCATCCGCGAGGACGCTCTCAGGATCCTGCGCTTCTTCCGCTTCCAGGCCTGGTATGGCCGCGGCGAGCCCGACGCGGCCGCGCTGGCGGCCTGTGCGGGCCTGCGCGGCCTGATCGGCCAGCTCTCCGCCGAGCGCGTCTCGGCCGAGCTGCTGAAGCTGCTGGCGGCCGAGGATCCGCGCGGCGCGGTGCGGCTGATGGCCCAGAGCGGCGTGCTGGCCGAGGTGTTGCCAGAGGCGCAAGGGTTGGTCCGGTTCGAGCGGCTGGTCGGCATCGAGACCGAGATGCTGTTCACCGAAGACGCGCTGCTGCGCCTGGCCGCCCTGCTGCCCGACGATCCGGCGGTGGCGGCGGCCCTGGCCGAGCGGCTGCGGCTCTCCAACGCCCAGCGGGAGCGGCTCGTAGCCGCGCTGGCCCCTGCGCCGAAACTGGTCTCCTGGATGAGCCCGCGCGAGGCGCGGCGGCTGGTCTATCGGCTGGGCGTCGATGCGTTCTGCGACCGGATCACCCTGGCCTGGGCCGCGTCCGAGCGTCCCGCCGCGACCACCCAGTGGCGCGCCCAACTGCCTACCGCCCGCAGTTGGACGCCGCCGCGCTTCCCGCTCGACGGCGAGGAGGTGATGGCCGCCGGCGTGCCCAAGGGGCCGCTGGTGGGCGAGGTGATGCGCGAGGTCGAGGCCTGGTGGGTGGAGAACGACTTTCCCACCGACAAGCTCGCCCTGATCGAGCGGCTGAAGGCCGTCGCTCAAGGCATGGCTTACTGAGGCGCGCGATGAAGATCGGCATCCTGGCCGCCGGCCACCCGCCCCGCTCGCTGCAGCCCGGATTCGGCGGCTATCCGGCGATGTTCCAGGCGCTGCTGGCGGGGCGCGGCTACGACTGGCGCGTCTTCGACACCCCCGCGGGCGACTATCCGGGCCAGCCGGAAGATTGCGACGCCTATATCGTCACCGGCGCGCCGGCCGGGGTCTACGACGGCGATGCGTGGATCGACGCGCTGCTGGCGTTCCTGCGGACCGCAAAGGGCCGCGCCAAGCTGGTCGGGGTCTGCTTCGGCCACCAGGCGATGGCGCAGGCGTTCGGCGGCCAGGTGATCAAGTCGCCGAAGGGCTGGGGCGTCGGGCTGCACACCTACGACATCGTCGCGCATCGGCCATGGATGGACGACGCCGCGCGCGTGTCACTCTCGGCCTCGCACCAGGACCAGGTGGTCGAGCTGCCGCCGCACGCCTCCGTGCTCGCCGGCAGCGACTTCTGCCCCTACGCCATGCTGGCCTACGACGACGCGCCGGCGATCTCGATGCAGCCGCACCCGGAGTTCACCCCGGCCTTCTCCGCGGCCCTCATCGAGAAGCAGCGGGGGCGGTCGCTATCCGAAGCCCAGGCGGACAGGGCGCTGAAAAGCCTCGATGCGCCCGACGACCACGCCCGCGTCGCCGACTGGATCGCGGGGTTTTTGGCCTCGTAGCGCCCTACGCCGCCACCTTCGACCGCGCCACCGCCAACAGGACGCCCGCCACGAACTCGTCCCGCACCGCCGGCGGCATCTCATGGCCGACGCCGGGGACGATGCGCAGCTCGGCGCCGGGGATGTTGGCCGCCGTGTCGCGGCCGCCCTCGACCGGCACCAGCGGGTCGTCCGCGCCGTGGATGACCACGGTGGGCGCCTTGATCGTCTTCAGCTTCGGCCGCCGGTCGGGCGAGGCCAGGATGCCGACGTACTGGCGCTGGAAGCCGACCGGATAGTAGCTGCGGTGGAAGTCGCTCAGCGACAGGGCGCGCACCTGCCCCTCATCCACAGGATAGGTCCCGGCCATCACCTTGGCGCCCTCGACCGCGCTGGCGAGATAGGCCTCCAGATCCTTGGTCGGGTCCGGCGCAGGTGTGTTGAGCCGCGCCATGGCCTCGGGCTTGGCGCGCGGCAGCTCCGGGTTGCCGGTGGTGGACATGATCGAGGTCAGCGACAGGGTGCGGTGCGGATGGTCCGCGGCGACCAGTTGGGCGATCATGCCGCCCATCGAGGCGCCGACGATGTGGGCGCGCTCGACCCCGAGCGCTTCGAGCAGTCCGGCGGCGTCGGCGGCCATCTCGTCCAGGGTATAGGCGACCGGCGGCGTGCGGCCCTCGCCGATCGCCTTGAAGATCGCGGGCATGTCGGGCGCCCCGGCGGCGTCGAGCTTTTCGGTGAGGCCGATGTCGCGGTTATCGAAGGCGATCACGCGGTGGCCGGCGCCGGTCAGAGCCGCGATGAACTCCGGCGACCAGCGGGTCATCTGCGCGCCCAGCCCCATGATCAGCAGGATCGGCTCGGCGTCATCCGGGCCGTGGCTCTCGTAATAGACGTCGAGGCCGTTGGCTTTCACGTGGGGCATGTCGTTTCCTCGGGTTTGTTGCGCGGACACTCACCCCGCCGTCGCCGCTTGTCGAGTCACGGCCAGCGCACCAGCGGCGGCATCGAGGAGAGCATGGTCTCGATGTTGGCGCCTTGGCGCAGGCCGAACATGGTGCCGCGGTCGTAGAGCAGGTTGAACTCGACGTACCGGCCGCGGCGGACCAACTGCTCCTCGCGGTCGGCGTCGGTCCAGGGCTCGTCCATCCGGTGGCGGACGATCTTGGGATAGACCTCGAGGAACGCCTCGCCGACGGCGCGGGTGAAGGCGAAGTCGCGCTCGAAATCGCCGGAACCCAGCCGATCGTAGAAGATGCCGCCGACGCCGCGCGGCTCGTTGCGGTGCGGCAGAAAGAAGTAGGCGTCGCACTCGGCTTTGAATTTCTCGTACCAGTCCGGATCGAAGGCGTCGCAGGCGCCCTGCAGGGCGGCGTGGAACAGCATCGCATCGTCGGCCTGCTGGCTGCGTTGCTCGGCGATCAACGGCGTCAGGTCCGCGCCGCCGCCGAACCAGCTCTCCGAGGTGGAGAGGAAGCGGGTGTTCATATGCACGGCGGGCACGCGCGGCGAGACCGGGTGGACGATCAGGCTGAGGCTGGCCGAGACGTAGGTCGGGTCGACGTCGGCGCCCGGCATGGTCTTGGCCAGCTCCGGCGAGAATTTCGCCGTGGCGGCGGAGGTGTGGACGCCCGCCTTCTCGAACAGCCGCCCGCCGAAGAAGCCGCCGATGCCGCCGCCTTCGCCGGTCTCGCGTTTCCAGGGGCGGAAATCGAATCGCCCCGCCGCGTCGGGATAGAGCTCGGGCGGCGCCTCGTCCTCCAGCCGCTCGAGCTCGGCGCAGATGCGCTGCTGCAGCGCTTCGAACCACGCCTGGGTCCTTGCCCGGCGTTCCTGGATTTCTGGGGCGAGAGCGGTCATCCGTGCGGCGCGTTGGGGGTTTTGCGGAATGGCATGTTGAAAAAGCTTAAGACGCATTCTAGGGGAACCGCCACAAGAGCTTGCTGGGACGGGGTGGCGGACGTTGGGGCGCCTCGTGCGGCGCTCGGCCGCGGGATCTCGCGACCGCCCGCCCAAGCACGGTCTTGCGGTACGCGCCGTTCCGGCAGACTGGATCAGGCGTCAATTCTGGAGCGGCCGAAGCCCGGCGATTCGCGGGGCCGGGGCCGAAACGCGAGGTGAGCCGAAGGTGGTCGAAAGCGTAGCCGGCGCAAGCGCCGATCCCACCCGTGCGGCGCCCGACCCCAGTCGGCGCGATTTCATCCATATCGCCGTCGTGGCCGCCGCCGCGGGCGGCGTCGCCGCGGTGGCCTGGCCGCTGGTCGACCAGATGAACCCCTCGGCCGACACCCTGGCGCTGTCGTCGATCGAGTACGACGTCGCCAAGGTGCCGCTGGGCCAGCAGGTGACGGTGCTCTATCGCAAGCAGCCGCTGTTCGTGCGGCACCGGACGCCGAAGGAGATCGCCGAAGCGCTGGCCGTGGACATCTCCACTCTGCGCGATCCGGCCACCGACGCCTCGCGGGTGAAGCCCGGCAAGTCCGAGTGGCTGATCCTGATCGGCGTGTGCACGCACCTCGGCTGCACGCCCAACTTCGATGGCGGCGACCTGGACCCGGGCCGCTACGGCGGCTGGTTCTGCCCCTGCCACGGCTCGGTCTACGACACCTCCGGACGGATCCGCAAAGGCCCCGCGCCGAAGAACCTCGCCGTGCCGCAGTACGTCTTCGAGACCGGCACCAAGATCAAAGTCGGCTGAGAGAGATCATGAGCGGACCCTCGACCTACGAGCCGAAGACCGCGATCGAGCGTTGGCTCGACGCGCGTCTGCCGATCGTGCGCTTCAGCGCCGACCTATTGGATTTCCCCACCCCGAAGAACCTGAACTACTGGTGGACCTTCGGCGGCATCCTGGCCTTCTGCCTGATCACCCAGATCGTCACCGGCATCATCCTGGCGATGCACTACAACGCCTCCGGGACCGGCGCCTTCGCCTCCGTGCAGCACATCATGCGCGACGTGAACTACGGCTGGCTGATCCGCTACATCCACGCCAACGGCGCTTCGATGTTCTTCATCGCCGTCTACATCCACATCTTTCGCGGCATCTACTACGGCTCGTTCAAGGCCCCGCGCGAGGTGCTGTGGTTGATCGGCGCGACGATCTATCTGGTGATGATGGCCACCGCCTTCTTCGGCTATGTGCTGCCCTGGGGCCAGATGAGCTTCTGGGGCGCCAAGGTGATCACCAACATCTTCGGCGCGATTCCGGTGCTGGGGCCGCCGCTGGTCACCTGGCTGGTCGGCGGGTTCACCGTCGACGCGCCGACGCTGAACCGGTTCTTCTCGCTGCACTATCTGCTGCCATTCGTGATCGCCGGCCTCGTCGGCCTGCACATCTGGGCGCTGCACGTGCCGGGCAACAACAATCCCACCGGCGTCAATGTGAAGACCAAGTCCGACACGGTGCCGTTCCACCCGTACTACACGGTGAAGGACAGCTTCGCGGTGTCGGTGTTCGTGATCCTGTTCGCCTGCTTCGTGTTCTTCATGCCCGAGGCGCTCGGCCACGTGGACAACTACATCCCGGCCAATCCGCTGGCGACGCCGGCGCACATCGTGCCCGAATGGTACCTGCTGCCCTACTACGCCATCCTGCGCGCCATTCCCGACAAGCTGTCGGGGGTCATCGCGATGGGCAGCGCCATCGCCTGCATCTTCGCCCTGCCATGGCTCGACACCTCACGGGTGCGCTCGATGCGTTACCGTCCGCAGGCCAAGCTCTACTTCGGAATCTTCTTCGTGGTCTGCCTGATCCTCGGCTTCTGCGGCGCGCACGAGCCGGACGACAAGTTGTGGCCAGGGAGCATCGGCTTCCAGCTGTTCGATTCGAACATCAACAGCTACGTCTGGCTGAGCCGCATCGCCGCTCTCTACTACTTCGTCTATTTCCTCGTGATCACGCCGCTGCTGGGACTGCGCGAGACGCCGCTGCCCGCCCCGGAATCGATCTCCACGCCGGTGTTGTCGCATCCGGCGGCCACGCCCGCCGGGGCCGTGGCCGCGCCTGAAGAGAAGGGTTGATCGGCCGATGCTTCGCAAAGTCCTAGCTCTGGCCGTCCTGCTTGGCCTCGCCGCGGCGCCCGCGCTGGCGGAGACCACCCAAGCGCCGCTGCGAGAGCAGCACTGGTCGTTCAACGGCCCGCTCGGCATGTACGACCAGGCCCAGCTGCAGCGGGGCTTCAAGGTCTACGCCCAGGTCTGCTCGCAGTGCCACTCGATCAACTACATCGCCTTCCATAACCTGGGCGATCCGGGCGGCCCGTTCTGGAACCCCAAGTACCCGAACTCGAACGACAATCCGGTGGTGAAGGCGATCGCCGCCGGCTGGCCGCGGCAGGTGCCGGACATCAACGCCGACACCGGCGATGCGACCCACCGTCCGGCGACCACGGCCGACGTGCTGGTGGCGCCGTTTCCCAACGACGCCGCCGCCCGCGCCAGCAACGGCGGGGCGCTGCCGCCGGACATGTCGCTGCTGGTCAGCGCCCGTGAAGGCGGGCCGAGCTATGTCTACAATATCGCGTCCTACAACGCGCCGACGCCGGCCGGCCTGACCCCGCCGCCGGGCAAATACTACAACCCCTATTTCTCCGGCGACGTGTCCGGCAGCTGGACGGGCGATCCGAACAAGGTTCCGGTCGGCGGCTTCATCGGCATGCCGCCGCCGCTGACGGACTGCAAGGTGACGTTCGACGACGGCACGCCCTGCGCCAAGGAGCAGGAGGCCAAGGACGTGGCGGCGTTCCTGATGTGGGCGTCGGATCCGAAGATGGACGAGCGCAAGCAGATGGGCCTGGCGGTGCTGATCTACCTCGGGCTCTTCTCCGGCCTGCTCTACCTCAGCTACCGGCAGATCTGGCGCGGCGTCGCCCACTAGGCGTCGTCAGCGGGGCGAGCTGGAGGCGGTTGCGACGCAGGTCGAGCCGCATATCGTAGCGCGCCCAGATATCGTCGCCGATGTCGCCGAGAACGCCCGCCGGCGCGTCCGTCGCCAGACCGGCGGGCGTGTTCCGCAGCACCTCGCCGCCGAGGCCGAGCGCCGCCAGCCGCGCGGGCGGCCGCTGCCGCGAGGCCGCATCGAGCCCCTTGGGCGTGCGGCTGAGCCGGGCGGCGCCGGAGGCGATCCGCACCCCGGCCGCACCGGTGTCGACGCCGAACCGGCCTTCCATCCCCGTCCGCCCGTCGCTGATCGAGGCGGCGATGGTCGGCACGCCCGCGACCCATCCGACCGGCAGCGTCTGCGTATGCCGCATCGGCGGCGCGCGCAGACGCCACAGCGCGATCCGGCACGGCGCCAGCCGCAGGTCGATCACATAGCCCGCCAGCACGTCCGCGCCGATCAGGCCGTTGATCGTCGTCGGCAGCCCCAGGCTGCGCGCATCGAGGCTGGCGACGGCGAAGCTGGCCGGGATGCGCTCGCCGGCCAGCGTCAGCGTGGCGGCGCGCGCCGGCGTCTCGATCCCGTTCATCAGCGCCCGGTCGACGTGGAGGATGCTCTTCGGCGCGGAGAGATCGAGCAGGAAGTCGCCGGCGATGTCGCCCAGCGCCGCGGAGACCACCACCGCGCCCTTGTCGACCCAGCACGGCGCCTCGCCCGCCAGCGCCGGCGGGGCGACAGCGAGGCTGAGGGCGGCGAGGACGGCGGCGATGCGCGGCATGTCGCCCGACCATAGCGGGGCGTGGCGCGCGCGGCCTTCCTAAATCCTCCGCGACCTGAGAGAAGCTTTGCCCATGGACCTGGCCGCGATCATCCGCACCATCCCCGACTATCCCAAGCCCGGGATCATGTTCCGCGACATCACCACCCTCTTGGGCGACGCGCGCGGCTTCCGCCGGGCCGTCGACGAGCTGGTGCAGCCGTTCGCCGGCATGAAGATCGACAAGGTGGCCGGCATCGAGGCGCGCGGCTTCATCCTCGGCGGCGCCGTGGCGCACCAGCTCTCGACGGGCTTCGTGCCGCTGCGCAAGAAGGGCAAGCTGCCGCACCACACCCGGACGGTGGAATACGCGCTCGAATATGGCTCCGACGCCATGGAGATGCATCTGGACGCGGTGAAGCCGGGCGAGCGGGTGATGCTGGTCGACGACCTGATCGCCACCGGCGGCACGGCGCTAGCGGCGGTCCAGCTGCTCACCGACGCGGGCGCCGAGATCATGGCCGCCGCCTTCGTCGTCGACCTGCCCGACCTCGGCGGCGCCGCGCGCCTGCGCTCAGCCGGCGTGCCGGTTTCGACCCTCGTCGCCTTCGAGGGCCACTAAGGTCGCTCCGGCCCTTTCCTCGCCGCGAGACGTCGCCACATTGAAGCGATGGGTGTCAGTCCGGCCTGGCGGATGTTCCGCCGCATGCAATACACCGCCTTCGCCGCCGGCGCGCTGATCTACGCCGCGGCGGCCGCCCACGCCTGGCGCGTGCTGCCGGGCGCGCCCAGCTTCAAGCTGAGGTGGACGCTGCTCTATCCGAGCCTCTACTTCCTCGTGACATTGATCACACCGCTGGCCGCGCCGCCGCTGCGTCGGATGCTGCAGGCCCACATCTGGATCAGTTTCCGCACCGGCTTCGGCCAGAGCGTGATCTCGGTGCTGGCCGTGGTGCTGGTGCTGGCGACCGCGGCCGGCTTCATCTACGCCGACACCGCCAGCGCCGCCCACAGCGGCCGGTTTCCCGAGAGTGCGTTCTCGGCCTACGCCGCCGGCGTGGGCGTGCTGCTGGCCCAGGCGCTGCTGGTGCGCCGGATCGAGCGCGATCCCACCCTCCGACCCAGGATCGAAAGCGCGGCCTGGCGCTAAGCCGCGCGCGAATTCTCCGGTTCGTCGGCGCAGCGGTGCGCCTGCAGCCAGAGGATCGTCTGACATAGGGCGCTGGCGTCGGCGCCGTCGGTTCTGGCGCCGTCGGCGAAAGCAAGACGAATCGCCTTCAGCTTGGCGATTGCGTCCTCGATGGTCCGGATTGGGCCAAGCAACACGTCCGTTTCCAAATCCAGCGCGAGCTCCAGTTCAGGATAGGACGCGCCAAGACGATTGCCGATTTCAACAAGCTGACGTGATCTCTTCCATTTGGCCGCGAGGCTGGTCTCCGATGTGTCTGTCCTTTCCATGTGAAATTTCTCCTCTCCCAGGTAAGAGGACCCGTCAACGGTCGATCAGCGCGTCGTCAGGACGCCGATTAAAGTCGACCGCGTGATGAATCGCCTCTCACCTCCTACCGGATAGTGAGACCCCGTGTAATCGACAGCGCAAGACCCTATTTAGGCATATTCACTGCCGATTCTCATGGCGTGCGAATCTGCCGCAGTTAGTCAGATGTCGCCGCGGCCACCACCGTTGCGCGCGAACACCTGCAAAGTCCGTAATCGCGCAAGGCGAGCGCTGTCGGAATCATGATCGGGACGCCGATCGGAGACGAAGCCATGGCCCGCGTCATAGAGATGGATCGGTATCTCTGGGTACGCGGCGGCGATCGCTTCCACTGTCGCGGACGGGATCGTCGAGTCCCGGCGGCCGAAATGGAGGATGATCGGGCAGCGGGGCGTCTCGCCCAGCAGCTCGACGATCCGGCGGCCGTAGAAGCTCGACGCGGCGGCTACGCCTTCGCACCGGCAGGCCGCCAGCCAGGTCGCGGCGCCGCCCCAGCAATAGCCGGCCACGAACACCGGCGGCGCCAGCGCGGCGACGGCGGCGGCGAGGTCGCCGGCCACCTCGTCCCATGGCGCGGCCTCCGAAAGCGTGCGTCCGCGCGCCACGCCGGGCGCGTCATAGCCCGCCTCGAAGCCCGGCTGCTGGCGATCGAACAGCGACGGCGCGAGCGTCTCATAGCCATCCGCCGCGAATCCGTCGGCCAGCTCGCGGATGTGGTCGGTGACGCCGAAGATCTCCTGGATCAGCACCAGGCCGCCACGCCGCGCGTCCGGCGGCGCCGCACGGTAGGCGCCGAACGCGAACCCGTCCGCCGCGCTGGTCAGCGAGAGCGCCTCGCCCATGGCCTCACGCCTTCTCGAACAGCTCCAGCGTCCGCTGGCGCGCCAGCTCGGCGCTGGCCGCCGCGTGCCGCGCCGGGTCCTCGTTGTTGAACCCGTGCCCGGCGTCGTCATAGATGTAGACCGGCGTCTGCGGGTTCGCCGCCTCCACCGCCGCTTTCACGTCGTCGGCCGGGATGCCGGCGTCGAGGCGGCCCAGATGGACGATGGTGGGGCATTTCGGCGCCAGGCCGGCGTTCGCCTGCACCATGCTGCCGTAGTAGCTTGAGGCCGCCGCGAGGCCGTCCAGCTCGCCGGCGGCGATCCAGGCGTAGGAGCCGCCGTAG
>Ga0302311_10001172_pt1 | contig 31449 bp, 29 predicted proteins | sample III_Palsa_N1_3_FD_200449 | JGI IMG/M metagenome (GOLD analysis project Ga0302311, IMG submission 200449) | Peat permafrost microbial communities from Stordalen Mire near Abisko, Sweden - III_Palsa_N1_3 | ecosystem: Environmental > Terrestrial > Soil > Palsa > Peat permafrost | place: Sweden... | reverse complement strand
CGATCGAACACGGCGGACTCGACTCGCTCGACCGTATCATCGCCTCGATCCGCGACTCCGGTGCACTGGAGCGCACCCGCGAACGGGCCGTGATGCATGCCGAGGCGGCCCAGGCTGCGCTCGGCACACTGCCTGCCTCGGTCTATCGCGATGCACTCGCCATGCTGGCCGACTACTCGGTGCAGCGCACGTTCTGATCGTTCCCGCGCTTTTGTAGGAGCGCACCCTGTGCGCGAACGATTTTCGCGAGAGGCCACAAGAGCATCGCGCACAGGGTGCGCTCCTAGAGCCAGACGCAATCCCAATAGGGGTAATCGCCTGCTCGGTCGACGAGCTTGGCGCGCAAGGGATTGGCGATGATGTAACGGGCCACCGCATGGATATCTTCATCGCGCCGCAGTGCGTGATCGTGGAAGCCGCGAGCCCAGATGCGCGAGATCGGTTCCGTTTGCCGGATGCGCTTGCTGGTGACTGACTTGAAACGATTCATGACTAGCGCAAGATCATCCCGTTCGCCGAGCTCGACCAGACCATGCCAGTGATCGGGCATCAGCACCCAGCAGAGCGGACGTGCATCGCCCCAGGTTTTTGGCTCGATCATCAGCTGACATGTTGCCAGGGCGAAATCCATGTCGAGAAACCATGGTTTGCGATCCGCCGTGGTAGTCGTCAACAGATAGATGTGCCCCGGCAGCGAGGTGCGGCCTCTGCGCAGTGCTTGATGGCCCGGAGGATTCTGCATTCGGAGACCATCGCAACCCCCAGGGAGATGATCCTAGCGGCAGATAGCCTTGTTCCATGTAGGAGCGCACCCTGTGCGCGAATGCTCTTGTTCACATATCCGCAAAGAGCATTCGCGCACAGGGTGCGCTCCTACACAAAGCCATGCTGTTGCTACGGCAGTCGCACCCGTCCTACACGATTGGATTACCTAAGGAAACCAACCGTTCCGCCACCGACGCTGGCACCGTCGCCGTCAATCGGCCAGACTTCACCTCATGCCCCGTTTCCGCTCAACCAGTTGGCTATTGTGGCTTGCAGCAGCACTGCTGCCACTGGGATCAGCGCACGCCGCCGTCGCTAGCTATCGCTACGACACGGTACATAGCCAGATCGTCTTCAGCATCAGCCACGACGGTTATTCGCGGCCGTTGGGGCGACTGCACATCGCCAAAGGCTGGTTGCGCTTCGATCCTGACGATTGGAGCACCGCGGCCACCGAGCTGGATATCGACCTAGACAGCCTGGACATGGGCGATGCGGACTGGAACAAAGCTGTTTGCAAGCCAAACCTGCTCGACTGTGCGCATGATCGCTATGCACACTTCGTCAGCACCAGCATCGAACGCAAGGATGCCGAGCACGGCGTGCTGCATGGCCAGCTCAGCATGCGCGGGACAACCCAGGCCGTGAGCATTGCCTTCACCTTCAACCGCGCTGGACGAACGATCTACGGCCTGCACGACGTAGCCGGCTTCTCGGCGACCACGATGCTGGATCGCGACGCCTTCGGCATAACCGCTTATTCCGGTTCGATCGGGCACCAGGTAAGTGTGTGGCTGGAGCTCGAAGCGATCCGCGACGACCACGCTGTCCCACCTTCGAAGGAGCAACCATGAGTCTGCGCAGCAATGACCGCCAGTGGGGTTCGGTCGCCAAATTTTTCCACTGGGTTATCGCGCTGGCGATCCTCGGCAACGGCATCTTCGGCCTGCTGATGGATCTGGCGCGTTCGCCGATGCAGAAGATCAACTGGCTGGCCCTGCACAAGTCGATCGGCCTGACCGTGCTTGCGCTGTTTCTGTTGCGCGTACTGTGGCGCTGGAGCGATCGACGTCCCGTAGAAGAACCGGGGCCGCGCTGGCAGCAGCTGGCCGCGCGCATCACCCACAGCACGCTGTATGTGCTGATCGCAGCAATCCCACTCAGCGGCTGGTGGTTCAACTCTGTTACCGGCAAACCGCTGCAGTGGTTCAAACTGTTCAACTTGCCGGCGCTAGGAACGAAGAACGACGCGCTGCGTCACCTCTCGCACGCAGTGCACGAATATCTGTTCTGGCTGCTGGTACTGGTGTTGGTGGCGCACGTCGGTGCGGCGCTGAAGCATCATGTATTCGACCGTGACAACGTGCTACGCCGGATGTTGCCGTTCGGCCGTCTCCGCAATGACTCCACTCCCCGAGGAGAATCCTGATGAACCGTCTTGCTGTCTTGTTTCTCGCGCTCATCCTGCCCTGCGCTGCCGCCGCGACCAACTACACCGTGCAGCCAGCGACCAGCACGCTCGGCTTTAGTGGCACTTTCCAGGGCGCTTCCTTCAATGGCCAGTTCGGCCAGTGGACGGCGGCGATCAGCTACGACGCTGCGAAACTCGCCAGCTCGAAATTCGACGTGATGGTGATCTTAGCCAGCGTAAAAACCGGCGACAAGGATCGCGACGGCGCGTTGCCCGGCTCCGATTTCTTCAATGTGGCGAAGTTTCCGCAGGCACACTTCGTCACCACCGGTTTCCACCAGAACGGTGCGCAGGTGATCGCCGACGGCAATCTGACCCTGCGTGGCGTGACCAAGCCAGTCAGCCTCAATGTTATATTCAAGCCACAGGGCAACAGTGCCACGCTGGATGTCGTCGGCACGGTGAAACGGCTCGACTTCGGCGTGGGCGCCGGTGACTACGCCGATACCTCGGTGATCGGCGCAGATGTGAAGATCAATGCCCATCTGCAGCTCGCATCGAAATAAGCGGCCACCTCGATGGCAGGTGACAAGCTGTGGCAACGCCTGCGCGGCTGGCTCACGCCTGACCGCAGCGGCACCATCGCAACACCTGCGCCGCGCGACCCTGCTGTCGGTTCGACGCGGGTGGCCGATAGCCTGCGCAACCTGCTCGATGACCCGACCATCCCGGCCTCGGTGCGCAGCGAACTGGCCATCGACTTCGGCCGCATCGAGCACATGCTGGATAAGCTTGAACGCGGCGAACTGCACATCGCCGTATTCGGCCGCGTGTCCACCGGCAAGTCCGCGCTTGGCAATGCCCTGCTGGGTCGTGAGGCATTCGCGGTCGGCGTCCTGCACGGTACCACCACCGATGCCGCGCACGCGATGCTCGACGAAGCGGAGCACGATGGCCTGGTGCTGATCGACACGCCCGGCATCAACGAACTGGATGGTGAGGCGCGTGAGCAGCTCGCGTTCGAAGTGGCCGAAGTCAGCGACCTGGTGATCTTCGTCTGCGACGGCGACCTCACCCGCGAAGAACTCGATGCATTGAAAACCCTCGCCGCCACCCAGCGCCCGCTATTGCTGGCGCTGAACAAGGCCGACCGTTACGGCCGCGACGAGCTGAGCAGCCTGCTGGAGCATCTGCGCCTGCGTGTAAGCGGCCTGGTCCGCCCGGAAGACGTGCTGGCGGTGGCGGCATATCCCGCCGCACAGCGTGTGGTCGAGGTGGATGCACGCGGCCATGAGCAGGCGCATGAGCAGGCACGGCCGCCCGATGTCGCCGCCCTGCGCGAACGCCTGCTGGCAATCGCAACGCGCGAAGGCAAAACGCTTTCGGCGATCAATGCCGGGATATACGCCGGCCGGCTCACCGATCAGGTCAGCGCGCGTATCGCACAGACGCGGCAAGCGGTAGCCGCAAAACTGATCCGCCACTACTGCATCGCCAAGGGCGTGGCGGTCGCCTTGAATCCGATCCCGGTCGCCGACCTTCTCGCCGCCGCCGGACTGGATGCGGCAATGGTGGTGCAGCTGTCACGCGTATACGGACTGCCGTTGACTCGTGCCGAATCCGGCCGACTGGTGGCAGTGATCTCAGCCCAGCTTGCCGCACTGATGGGCGCGATCTGGGGCATGCAGCTGGTCGCCTCCGCACTGAAAGGCGTCAGTGCCGGCCTGTCGGTGGTGGTCACCGCCGCCGCGCAGGGTGCGCTCGGCTGGTATGCCACCGTGCTAATCGGCCGCGCCGCCGAACGATATCTGATCGCCGGCAAGTCGTGGGGCGAAGCCGGCGCCAAACGCGCCGTCGCCGAGATCGTCGCCGGCCTCGACCGCGACTCGATCCTGCGCGAAGCGCGCGAGGAAATCCTGAAGCGATTAAAGTCGCAGCGCATGTAGGAGCGCACCCTGTGCGCGAATGTTCTTTGCCGATATATGCACATGAGCATTCGCGCATAGGGTGCGCTCCTATAACAGCTCCCATACCGCTGCTGCAATTGCCCTGTCTTGCAGCGCCGTGCATCATGCGCCGATGAACCTGATCACGCCGCCAGCGCCAGCACCGTCGACCACCGCGCAGCCGATGGTGGTCAACTGCATCGCCTACCGGAACGACGGCAGCCGGATCGGCGATATTAGCCTCGACGCGATCAGCGATGTGCTGAAGGAACCGGACACCTTTGTCTGGGTTGGTTTGCACGAACCTGACGAAGCCTTGCTGCTGAAGCTTCAGCAGGAGTTCGGCCTGCACGACCTGGCGATCGAGGACGCGCATACCGCGCACCAGCGCACCAAGCTGGAAACCTACGGCGACTCGCTGTTCCTCGTGGTGCAGACCGCTCAGCTGGTCGACGGCCAGCTGGAGTTCGGCGAGACCCACCTGTTCCTCGGCCCGCGCTACCTGGTCAGTATCCGCCACGGTGCGTCGCTGTCCTACGCACCGGCGCGACGCACCTGCGAACATACGCCAGCGCTGCTGGCACTGGGCCCCAGCTACGCGCTGTACGGCGTGCTCGACTTCATCGTCGACAACCTGCTGCCGATCGTGCGTGATTTCCGCGAGGAACTGCAGCAGCTGGAACAGGACATCTTCGCCGAGACGTTCAATCGCAGCACAGTGCGGCGGCTGTACGACATGCAGCGCGACCTGATGACACTACGCCTTGCTGTGGTGCCGTTGCAGGATATCATCAGCCAATTGGTAAGACTCCACCCGAACCTGATTCCAGACGAACTGCGCGCGTATTTCCGCGACGTCTACGATCATGTCTTCCGCGTCAACGAGTCGATCAGCGCGATGCGCGAAATGCTCACCGCCGCGATCAACGTCAACCTCTCACTGGTCACCTTCGGCCAGAACGAAGTGATGAAGAAACTCGCCGGCTGGGCCGCCATGCTCGCCGCACCCACCCTGCTCACCAGCTGGTACGGCATGAACTTCACCCACATGCCCGAACTCAACCAGCCGTGGGCTTACCCCGCCGTGATCGTGACGATGCTAAGCGTGGTCGGTGGCATCTACCTGCTACTCAAGCGCGCGAAGTGGCTGTGAGCCGCCCCTGCTGATAGGCCGGTACAAATAAAAACGGCGACCCGAAGGTCCCCGTTTTCATCACACCGAACCGGATCAGTTCGATGCAGGTTTCGGCGCATCTACGGCCGTCCACTGCTTCAGCCATGCGTTGACCGCATCATGCCACTGCACACTGTTATGCGGCTTCAGCACCCAGTGGTTCTCGTCCGGGAAGGTGAGGAATTCGCTGGGGATACCGCGGCGCTGCATCGCGGTGAATGCACCCAGACCCTGGGTAATAGGGATGCGGAAATCGTCGCCGCTGTGCACCACCAGCATCGGCACACGCCAGTTCTTGACGTGGTTGATCGGGTTGAACTTCTCGTAGTTCTCCGGGTGATCGAACGGCGTGCCGCCATTTTCCTTCTCCTCGAACCACAGCTCCTCGGTGTCGTAGTACATAGCACGCGAATCGAACACGCCGTCGTGGTCGACCAGGCACTTCCACGGCGTGTTCCACACGCCGGCGATCCAGTAGGTCATGTAACCGCCGTAGCTGGCGCCCAGCGCGCAGGCGCGGTTGCCATCGAGGAAACTGTACTTGTCCAGTGCAGCCTTCCAGCCCAGCTTCAGGTCTTCCAGTGGCTTGCCGCCCCAATCGCCGGAGATGGCATCGGTGAAGGCCTGGCCATAGCCGGTGGAACCGTGGAAGTTCACAGTCACCACAGCAAAGCCTTGGCCGGCATAGGTCTGCGGATTCCAGCGGTAGCTCCAGCCGTTGGTCATCGCGCCCTGCGGGCCGCCATGGATGATGAAGGCGACCGGGTAGGTCTTGCCGGGCTGGTAGTCGACCGGCTTGACCACATAGCCCTGCACGGTTTCGTTGTTCCAGCCCTTGAAGTTGAAGAACTCGAAATCGCCGACTTTGGCGTTCTTCAGACCCTCAGCGTTGTAATGGGTGACCTGCTTGAGGTCGCTGCCATCGGCGTTGGCAAGGTACAGATCGGTCGGCCGCTTCAGGTCGTCGCGGGTCAGCAGCAACTTGTCGCCGACTAGCGAATAGCCATCCACCGTGCCGTCGCCAACGAGCTGTGTGACCTTGCCGCTGGCCGCATCGATCGCGAAAAGCGGGTGCTGTCCGTTGTCGTCGGTGGTGGTGTACAACGTCTTGCCATCAGCGGAAATCGTGAGGCCGCCGGGCGAGCGATCCCAATGCGGATCCACTTCATGCTTCGCACCGGTAGCCAAATCCAACGCCATGATCGCGAAGCGATCGGCCTCGAAGCCCGGCGTCTTCATCGCCAGGTAGTACAGCGTCTTGCCGTCCGGCGAGGCCACCGGGTAAGCATCCCACGCCTTGTTGTCGGTGGTGAGGTCCCGCGGCGCAGCTGAGCCATCCGCCGGCACGCTGTAAACGTCGAAATTGGTCGACCACGGCTCGCTGCTGCCGGCGATGCGTGCACCGAAATACACCGTCTTGCCATCAGGAGCGAAACTGAATTCGCTCTCGTCGCCAAACGGCTTGCTCGGCACGTCGCCGTCGATGCCACGGCTGAGCAGGGTCGGCTCCACTGGCAGCTGGCCCTTGCCGTCGAAGCCTGCGATGAATAGCTGGTTGCGCCGACCGTTGGCCCAGGTATCCCAGTGCCGTACGAACAACTTGGTGTACAGCGTGCCGCTGGCCTTGTCCTTGCCGCGCGCCTCGACGCGCTGCTGGGTGCAGGCCAGCGTGGCGCAATCGGTAAACACCGCATACGACAGCAGCACGCTCTTGCCATCCGGCGACAGCTTGTAATCGTTGATGTCCAGTGACGTATGGCTCACTTGCACCGGTGCCGCGTGCTTGGCCAGATCCAGCCCACCCTTACTGCCCAGATCCACCCGCCACAACTGCGCCACACCCTTGGCCGGCGCCACGAAATACAGGCTATGCCCATCTGTCGACCAACGCGCCGAGCCAGCCTTGTCGACCACCTTCACCGGCTGACTGCCGTTGCCCGACAGATCCAGCACATACACCGTATTGATGCCCTTGTTCGCGGCATAGTCGGTACTGCGCACGCCGAATGCGGCATAGCGCCCATCCGGCGACAGCTGCGGATCGCTGACCCGCTGCATCATCACCAGATCACGCACGTTGAACGGATGCGGCCCCTGCGTCTTGACGAAGCTGGTATCGACGGCATCGCCCGCCATCGCAGGTACGGCCACCAGCGCGAGCAGCAGCGCGGCTATCAGAGGTTTCATGGGGGTTCCCTTGGCTAACGAAAGCATGACGGTAAGCGCGCACAGGATGGGACGCAAGTTATAAACCTGTCGTAGCGCGCCCGCAGGAGCACAATCCAGAGATTCCGCGAGATTCTTTTGGCGTGGCAGGATCCAAGGAGGAAGGAGCGTATAGCGCATGACGAAATAGCCGACCGCTTGGCTCGGCCACCTTTGGCAGAAATACTTGATGCTATATATTTCAAGTCATCTTGAGCCTCCCGGACGTCGAGTCATGAATCGCTGGAAAGCTGCCACCATCCACCTGTCGATCAGCGTAGTTCTTGCCAGCGGCATCGCTGTCCTGCTTTACTTTCTGTGGTTCCCACCGCCGTATTTCATCGCAGCCGGCGCCAGCAAACTGATCCTGCTGCTTATGGGCGTCGACGTCTGCATTGGCCCGTTGTTGACCCTGATCGTGGTCAATCCGCGCAAGTCGGGAAAGCTGTTGAAACTGGATCTTTCAGTCATAGCAACCGTGCAGATCATTGCCTTCGCATATGGCGTGCACGTTATTGCCGCAGCACGGCCCGTGTTTGTGGTTGCTGCGGTCGACCGGCTGGTGCTGGTATCGGCTGAAGAACTTGACGACACCGATCTGGCCAAGGGCAACCAGCCGATCTTTCGCAAGCGTTCGTGGACGGGGCCGATCCTGGTCGGTGCGTTGCCAGCTAAGGGCGTGGACGCAGTCCAGATTGCGAATCAGACCATGGGCGGCGGCAAAGACATTGATCAGCTGCCCCGTTTCTATGTGCCATATGACCAGGTCATCGACAAGGTCTTGCACTACGCCAAACCCGCTTCACAACTTAAGAACCCCACCGATAGCCAGCGCAGGCAACTCGAACAGCTTCGGACCAGGATCGATGGTGGCGCCCTGCTGACGCTGCCGGTAACGCGTGGTGAACACGATTACACGGCCATCATGTCACCGACGACCAAACGCCCCATGCGCATACTCCCCATCGATCCCTGGTAGTCCAGCGCCAGAACCATCCTGCTGTCGCACCATTCTCTCTGCTTGGCAAGGAAATAGAACATCTTTCGTTGCGTAGATGTCCTGACGTCATTGGCGCCTGGTACTGGAAGTCATACCAACTACTGGCCACTACCCCCGGCTAGCGTGAGAGATTTCTCAGGAATGGGTGCCCCTAACCGCGTGATCCACGTCACAGGCTGGACGCCCGACAACCCTTTGTCATGCGCCTCGCCCCCTTCATCGACGCTGCCGACCCGATTGGTACAAAACGTGCCTTCCTCTGTGGTGCATTCACAGGGGAGTTCACCATGCTGTGCCAGCGCATTTCCGCCGGCTTCACCTTGATCGAGTTGATGATCGTCGTGGCGATCATCGCGATTCTCGCCGCCATCGCCATTCCGGCCTATCAGGATTATCTGGTACGCGCCCAGGTCTCCGAAGGGATGATCTTGTCGAGCGGTGCCAAAGCAGCCATTTGGGACTATATGTCGGCCTATGGGGTATTCCCCTCGGATAACCCCACGGCAGGCTTGCCTTCAAGCACATCAATCACCGGCAAATACGTTTCCAAGGTCGCCGTCACTGGTGGCCTCATTACAGTGTCGTACCAAGGGCCGGCAGCCAATATCAACATCAACGGTGCGGGTCAATATGTAGAACTGTCACCGGTCAACCTGATCGGCAGCATTACGTGGAAGTGCAGCAGCAATTTGCCCGGCAAATACCTGCCCACATCCTGCCGGTAACCGTAGGTGATGGAGTAGCCGGCATTGACGTTGCTTCAGACAAACAATGACAAAAAACGTCACTAGTTGGCATTTCCTGTCAATCGGTGGAATCCCATCGCTATGTCATGTTTTGCACCGGCAATCCGGATGCGGAGACAACGCTTGCAGCCTTTCGTGACGATGTGCACAATCGAAATACCCCGTTTATGGGGGAATACACCCGCAGCAGCCATGGCATATAAACTGCATGACTCTGCTGCGAGCTTCCTGGTCGTTCCTGACCACAAGAGTATGGAGTCCGATCCCGTCTAGGGGGTTTCGGGACTGGGGCTCAGGGGGCATCACACGGTTAACCAACCAAATACAGAGGAACCACCATGAAGAACACAAAGAAAGGTTTTACCCTGATCGAACTGATGATCGTGGTCGCGATCATCGCGATCCTCGCCGCGATCGCCATTCCTGCCTATCAGGATTACCTGATCCGTTCGCAGGTGTCAGAAGGTGCCACGCTGGCCGGCGGCGCTGAAACTGCAGTCGCAGAATATTACAGTAACAAAGGCGTGTTCCCGTCGGGTAATACAAGCGCCGGCATAGCTGGTGCCGCATCAATTTCGGGCAAGTATGTGTCGCAAGTTCTTGTCGGTGCAACCGGAAAAATCGGAGCAACGTTTTCTAACGTAGCACCTCAGGTAGCGAACAGCTCGATTAACGGCATGATCCTGGGCTTCTCTCCGGTTTCCGCTGTCGGCGCAGGCAGCATTGCATGGCATTGCAACTCGGGCAATGGCCTTACCAATGTTACTGCCAAGTACCTGCCGTCGTCCTGCCGTGGCACCGGTCAGTAATCGCAACGCTTATGCATAATCCGAGAGGGCCGCGTACTGCGGCCCTCTCTGTTTTAGTTATGCCGAAAATCGCCTGGATGATGTATGCCCGACGCGCATGACGGCCGCTCCGCTCCTCCAATGATCACGGCGCGTGCTGGTCGCTTTCTCCACATCCACCCGGCTGTCGTTTTCGCGGCCATGCTGACTGGGCTGCTGCTGCTTACCTGGGGAATCTATCGAGCCGGGTTGGACGGCAGCTTCCTGTTCGACGATTTTGTCAATTTGAATATGCTTGGCAGCACCGGCCCGGTTCATGACGGACCTTCATTGCTGCGTTATCTGACTTCGGGGAGTGCTGACCCCACCGGCCGGCCGCTGACCTTGCTCAGCTTTCTGCTGGATGCGCAGGACTGGCCTGCTGACGCGTTTGCGTTCAAGCGCACCAATGTGCTGCTGCACTTGTTGAATGGCACGCTACTTTGCTGGGTAATGTTGAAACTCGGCGATCGCACTGGCCTCGCCGCCTGGCACAACCGCGCCGCCGCCGTGCTCGGCAGCGCGATCTGGCTGCTGCATCCGCTGTTTGTCTCGACCACGCTGTACGTCGTGCAACGCGAGGCCATGCTGCCGGCGACGTTCACCATGTGCGGGCTACTGTGCTGGTGTACCGGTAGAAACCGGCTGGACGACATGCAGATCCGTTCCGCTTGGATCTGGTCAGTGGCTGGCAGCTTGTTCTGCACTGTGCTGGCCACTTTGTGCAAGGCCAACGGCGCATTGCTGCCGCTGCTAATCGTGACGGCAGAATGTACGGTATTGCATCGTCGCTCGTGCGCCCCCAAAGCCAACGCCGTTAACCAGTTGCGACGAATGCGGACATGGCTGCTGGGCGTTCCTGTCGCATTGCTGTTGGTGTTTCTGGTAGCCCATTTGCCGGCGTACATCCATAGTGCTGCGGAAAGCCGCCCTTGGACTGTGGGCCAGCGGCTGCTGAGCGAGCCACGGATTCTGCTAAGTTACCTGCGCCTGCTGTGGTTTCCGCGGTCCACCTCCGAAGGCCTGTTCAACGATCAGACGATTGCCTCGCTCGATTGGCTGACGCCGTGGACAACGCTGCCCTGCATGCTGGCCGTGGTTGCGTTGTGCATACTCGGCTGGCGGCTGCGCAAACGCAACCCGATTGTCGCCTTCGCGATCCTGTTCTATTTCGCCGGGCAGTTGATGGAAAGCACGTTCGTGCCACTGGAACTGTTCTTCGAACATCGCAATTACCTGCCAGCAGCATTCATGTTTTGGCCGCTGGCGATATGGTTGACCGCTAGTCAGGCCATCTGGCTGCGCCCAGGTCTTGCGGCCCTCATCGTCATGATAGTGGCTGCGTCAACATGGAGTCGTGTGCAGGTCTGGGGCGATCTGCGCCAACAGGCGTTGATCTGGGGAAGAGTCAATCCAGACTCGCCACGGGCGCAGGCCTTTGCCGCAACCGTCGAGATGGCCTACGGTCACTATCCCGAGGCGATACTTCGCTTGCGCACTGCCTCGGTGAGAAAACCGGACGAGGTGCAACTCACGCTCAACCTCTTCGATGCGGAATGCGCCACCGGCATGGTTACACCGGCCACATGGCAACGGGTATTGTTTTCCCTGCAGCAGACCACCAATGGCTCCCAATCCGTATTCGACTGGTTTGTCATGTCAATAAACCGGGTACGGAGCCATTCTTGCGGCGGCCTCACCCTGCAGGACTTGCAGCAGGCGTTGCAGGCGGCACGGGTCAATCCCACGTTCTCACGTCAACCCGGCCGCCGCCAAGACTTCGCCCACATCGCGGGATTGCTGGCGCTGGCCCAGCAGCAGCCCCGGGAAGCATTGGAAGACTTCAACCGTGCCCTGATGTACGCACCCGATCGCGCTACGACTTTGGAACAGGCCGCTGCACTAGGGGCTGCAGGATATCCCGCTCTTGGCCTGTCTCATCTTGCCTTCGCGCAAGGGCACACGGGCGATGCGAAATCTGGCCTGGGCATGCCGCGCCTGCATGATTGGGTACTGTCGCACCAAGGTTACTGGGAACACGAGACAGACACTCTGCATGCTGCGCTGGCCACCGACGCCGCAACACGCGCGGCCGCGCATACTCCACCACCAGGTTGAACCAATGCGTTTCAATTCAAGATTGAAATATCTCATGCTGGCCGGAGCATTGCTGCTGACTGCGCTGGTCTACTGGCCTGGGCTTTCCGGAAATTTCCTGTTCGACGACTATCCAAATATTGTGGATAACCAGGGCGTACAACCAAAAAATGCCAGTCTGACGGCACTTGCAAGCGCCGCGCTTTCATCGCCATCCAGCGAATTCAAGCGGCCTCTTTCGTCACTCAGCTTCGCGGCGAACTATCTTGCAACAGGGCTCGATCCGTACTGGATGAAGCTGACCAATCTGACCATTCATCTGCTCAATGGACTGCTGATTTTTCTGCTGACGCGTTATCTGCTCTTGCTGACTCGCCTCCCGTCATCCAGCGAGAATAGACGCATCGATGTCGTTGCCGCGCTTGTCACCACCGGCTGGTTGCTGCAACCGATCAATCTCACTGCCGTGCTGTACGTAGTTCAACGCATGGAGAGCCTGGCCAACATCTTCGTACTGCTGGGTCTGATCGGCTACGTTGTCGGCCGACGCCGCATGCTCACGCCCCCTCATATTTCTGCTCCTGCCGGTGCCACACATGGCTGGGGTGGTTTCTGGTTGTGCGCAGCAAGTGTCACGCTACCCACTGCGATAGGTGTGCTCGCCAAAGAGACTGCAGTGATGCTTCCACTCTATGCGTTGCTTGTCGAGTGGCTGTTGTTGGGCTTTCGCAAGGAAATTACTGTCCAGTCCGTATCAAGGAGGGGTAACCCCGACAAGTTGAAGCGGCCCGCTGAAATGCGCCTTGCGATACTTTTCCTGCTTGCGCTGGCATTGCCGTTCATCGTCGGCGCAAGCTGGCTGCTAAGCAAGATGCTGCAACCGGAAAATTGGAGTACACGGGACTTCACCCTCGGTACGCGACTACTCAGCGAAACACGCGTCGTGGTGGACTACATCATCTGGACCTTGCTGCCGACGCCGGAGGCGTTGTCGTTCTATCACGACGACTTTCATCTTTCGACCGGACTGCTCGCTCCCTGGACAACACTCGCCTGCCTCGCAGTACTGACTGGCTTGGTGGCGTTGATATGGTGGCTGCGCTCACGCCGTCCACTGACCGCTCTCGGCATTGCGCTGTTTCTCGCCTGTCAGCTGTTGACGGGCACCATCGTGCCGCTTGAGCTGATTTACGAACATCGCAACTATTTCGCCAGTTTTGGCCTGTTGTTGGCGATCGTGCCATTGCTCGCTGCAGGTTCCAATCGCTCCGCTAGAGCGACTTCAATCGCTATACAGCATGATCAGGCCGCCATCAGCACCTCGACCGAAACCATTCTCGCCACGAACGTCGAGTATCCGCACGATACGCTACCTATGGCAGCGCCCCGTTATATCCTGCTGGCCGGAATGATGCTGTGCTGGACAACACTTACAGCCTTGACCGCCTATGCTTGGGGCAATCCGTTGCGATTGGCGGAAGATCTGGCAGCACGTGCGCCACGATCACACCGCGCACAATACGAACTGGGCCGCACCTACATCATCTACTCGCATTACGATCCCGATTCGCCGTTTACCCAACTGGCTTATGCGCCACTGGAACGTTCCGCCGCTATCCCCGACTCCTCGATCCTGCCCGAACAGGCATTGATCTTCATGAACTCCCGCATGCATCTTCCAGTGAAGGACGCATGGTGGGAGAGCCTGATCGCCAAGTTGAAAAGTCACGCACCCACGATTCAGGACGAAAGCTCACTCGCCTCGTTGACGCACTGCGCAATCGAGCATCAATGTGATCTGCCACACAGCCGCATGGTCGAAGCTTTCGAGGCGGCCACGACACACCCGCATTCAAGCGCAAGATTGCTGGCCAACTATGGGGACTATGCCTGGAACATATTAAACGACAAGCCGCTCGGGCTACGCCTGACCGGAATGGCTGTTCAAACCAGCCCTGGCGAGCCCGAATATCGCATTACCCTCATCCGTATGATGCTGGCACAGGGCCAGATGGATGAAGCTCGCGAAGCATTCAAGCAAGTCCAATCGATGAACTTTGGCGGACGGCTGAATGCACAACTGGCCGAGCTACGCACACTGCCCGGCATGCAATGAACACGCACAAGGCATAGAGGAATCTGCTGGGCAAACTCCGACTCTGCCATCATTCAGCCAGTACCGCCCGCAAACTAATCATGAACGATGCGCATCAGCTTCGCTGGGCGATGACAGCAAGCAGGAGCCATAATGCAAGTAGCAATATCTGATCCCTTGCGACCTTTGATCACCGTCGGCATGCCCGTTTTCAATGAAGATCAGTTCATTGACTCTGCATTGACTTCGTTGCGCGGCCAGGATTATCCGAATCTGGAAATTGTCATTTCCGACAATGCCTCGACGGATAAAACGCTAGAAATCTGCCAGCGCCACGCCCTAGAAGACCCACGCATCCGGATCGAAAGTGCAACCGAGAACCTTGGGATCACCGCAAACTTCCAGCGCACATTGGACATGGCGGCAGGCAGTTATTTCATGTGGGCTGCCGGACACGATCTATGGACATCGAACCTGGTGTCGGAATGTGTTTCGTTGCTTGAGGCAAATAACCGAGCCTGCCTTGCGTTCGCCAGTTCCAATTGGATTGGCGTAGACGATGAGCCTTTGTCTAAGTCATCAGGCTGGAGCAATACCTGTGATCTGACCCCTGCCGCCCGCTTCTTCACGACATTCTGGGGCAACATGCATCCCGTTGTGGGGGTGATAAGAACTGAACAATTGCGCAATTGTTCGCCCATACCTGGCATGGTTGGTGGCGATCTGGTGCTTCTCGCAAATCTTTCCCTGCGCGGCAGTTTTCTGCATGCCATGCATTCATGCTGGTCGCGACGGGAGTTTCGTAAAGAAAAACATCACGATGATAAATTGAAACGCTATGCATCGGTCTCCACCGGCATTACGCGTTCACGGTTTGCACGCATGTTCCCCATGCTCGAACTTCCTTTCGCGCTGATCAAAGTTGTTATGCAATCCAGGATCTCGATGATCAGTAGATTGGCCATTATCGCTGCGCTGATTCCTTCGTTGCCGTTGCGATATCTCGTTGGCCGCCGTAGTCATGACAAATAATGTTTTGAGCACATTGCTTGGCAGCACCATTTTGCGACGCATGTTTGCAGCTTCACGTTGGATTTTCGGCCCGGCAGCGGTGGTTTTCCTGATCGTCGCAGGCGTACGCGCCAGGGGGGCTTTCCACGCAGTATCGTTGCATACGCAACTGCCCCCCCTAGCCATCACTGTATTGCTTTGGGCATCACTCAATCTGCTTGCCCCGATCTTCACCTGGCTCGTGTTGCGGGAAGCAGGTGTCGGCATTTCATATGGAGTGCTATTGAGAATTCAGGTGGGCAGGTTACCTGCCAAGTATTTACCAGGCGGTATCTGGCAAACCGTTTCGCGAATGATGGATCTGCATCGACTAGGCGTCGATCGCTCGCAACTCTCCGCGCTCGTCATGCTGGAGAATCTGGTGCCGCTTGCAGTCACGCTAACCATGGGCGGCGTATGCACCCTCATCGCCAGCAGCGCCAAGCTCTTCGCACTTGCCGCGATGCTTGGCGGAGTGGTATTGCTGACATGCCTCCCCATTCTGCTGCGTCATCGCCTGCTGCTGCACAACCGCGGCTTCGCGCTACGCATCTATTTCTTCGTAGCTTTGACTGCTGTTGCATTTTGGTGCATCGCCGCCACCGCATTCGCGTGTTACTGGTATTCGTTTCCTGCAACGCATGTCGATGTTTCGCGGCTACAAGTGTATGGCGCTTACCTGCTCGCCTGGTCTGCGGGATTCATCAGCGTGTTTTCGCCCCAGGGTATTGGTGTATTCGAGTCAGTGATCAGTCTACTTCTGAAGGGTGCACTCCCTTTTGGCGAAGTCGCCGTATTGGCTGCAGGGTTTCGTGCCGCCACACTGGCCGCGGATTTCATCGCCTACGGCACTTTGCTGGTAAGCCGACATGGCCGCAGGGTTCTTCGCCTGAGCCAGGATTGAAGGTATTCTGGTTAGGCCGCTGGCTCGAAGCGAAAGTCCCGCCCATGAACGCATGACGCTCACTTGATTCCTTGGAAACACCGGACATGAAGGCTGTAATTCTTGCAGGTGGGCTCGGCACTCGGCTGAGCGAAGAAACTACCATTCGTCCCAAGCCGATGATCGAGATCGGGGGCATGCCGGTGCTTTGGCATATCCTCAAGATTTACTCTCACCATGGCATCAATGATTTCATCATCTGTCTGGGCTACAAGGGCTACGTGATCAAGGAGTACTTCGCCAACTACTTCCTGCATATGTCGGACGTGACCATCGACCTGTCCACCAATCGACTGGATGTCCACCACAAACATGCCGAACCCTGGCGCATTACCCTGGTCGATACAGGCGAGCACACCCAGACCGGCGGACGATTGAAGCGGGTCGAGAACTATCTGGAAGATGAGACGTTCTGCTTCACCTACGGTGACGGTTTGTCTGACATCAACATCACTGCCCAACTTGCATTTCATAAAACCAGAAATAGCGTGGCCACCATGTGCGCCGTGCAACCGCCAGGTCGATTCGGAGCCATCGACATCCAGGACAACCGCATCACCCGCTTCGAGGAAAAGCCCTCCGGCGATGGCTCGTGGATCAATGGCGGCTTCTTCGTGCTGGAACGCAGCGTACTCGATTACATCGAAGGCGATGCCTCCGTGTGGGAACGCGCGCCGCTGGAAGCATTGGCCCGCGACGGCCAGATTTCCGCCTATACCCATGAAGGCTTCTGGCAACCAATGGACACGCTGCGCGACAAGCTCAAGCTTGAGGAACTCTGGCAGAGCGGCAATGCACCATGGAAAGTCTGGCCTTGAAAGATCTCTTCGGCAGCAGCTATGCCGGACGCCAAGTCCTGGTTACCGGCCATACCGGCTTCAAGGGCTCATGGTTGTGCTTGTGGCTGACTGCGCTTGGCGCTCGGGTCACAGGCTTGGCACTCGCGCCTGATACTGATCCAGCCCACTGGTCTTTGCTTGGCTTGAACCATGTGCGCGATCTGCGCGTGGATCTGCGCGACAACCAGGCAGTGCGTCAGGCACTTGAGCAAGTCCAACCCGAGATCATTTTTCACCTGGCCGCACAACCGCTGGTGCGGCGCAGCTACCGCGAGCCATTGACCACCTTCGATACCAACGTGCTTGGACTAGTGCATCTGCTGGAAGCCATCCGTGGTGTGCCGTCAGTACGAGCACTGGTCAATGTCACCACCGACAAGGTCTATCTGGAACAACCCGTCGATGCCGGCTATCACGAAGATCATCCCCTCGGCGGTCATGATCCTTACAGCACATCCAAGGCCTGTGCCGAGCTTTTGACCGAGTGCTATCGCAAGAGTTTCTTCCTTGAACAGGGGCCACGGGTAGCTACCGCACGCGCAGGCAATGTCATCGGCGGGGGCGATTGGTCGGAGGATCGATTGGTGCCGGACCTGGTGCGCGCCGCGTCGACCGGCGCCATGCTTCAAATTCGCAATCCGGATGCCATTCGCCCCTGGCAGCATGTACTGGAACCCTTGTCGGGCTATCTCTGCCTCGGACAAGGCTTGCTCGCCGGAGATCCGGTCGAAGGCCCATGGAATTTCGGGCCGGTAGCCGACGCCACGTTGCCCGTGCAGGCTCTGGTGGCGCAAATGCAAACCCAATGGCCGGGCTTGCGCAGCGAGCAGCAGCCGGGCGAACACCCGCATGAGGCAAAAACGCTGCGACTGGATTGTTCGAAGGCCGCACAAATGCTTGCATGGCGAGCTGTGTGGAATGCCGAGGATACGCTTCGGCACACCACCGCATGGTACCGCGCCTATTACGAGCGTGGCCAAGTACGCAGCAGCAATGATTTGCAAGACTATGTAACTGCTGCGTGCACTGCGGGCCTGGGTTGGGCAGCATGAAGATCCACAGCACTCCGCTGGAAGGCTTGATGCTGATCGAGACCGCGCCGATCCGGGACGAGCGCGGCCAATTCGTCCGTGTGTTCTGCGAAACAGAATGCGCCGAACTACGACCCAGTCTGCACTGGACGCAGATCAACGTTTCGCGCACTGCGCACATGGGCAGCGTCCGCGGTATGCATTTTCAATATCCGCCAGCAGCCGAAGTCAAGCTGATCCGCTGCCTCCAGGGCCGTGTGTTCGATGTTGCAGTGGATCTGCGCGCCGGCTCAACGACTTTTTTGCACTGGCATGGCGTCGAACTGAGCGAAGACGGACCGATGGAATTCTTCATACCCGAGGGGTTTGCCCACGGCTTTCAAGCTCTCACTGACGACGCACAATTGCTGTATCTACATACCGCCGCGTGGGACCGCCAGTATGAAGGTGCGCTTCGCCACGATGATCCGGCCTTGTCCATCGCATGGCCATTGCCCGTGACCCAGGTTTCGGAAAAGGATCGCAACACACCGCTGTTGGACGACAAATTCGCCGGCATCTCCCTGAACGAGGTTCAATCATGAAGTGCCGGTTCTGCGCTATGCCGTTGCGGGACGTATTCCTCGACCTCGGCAGCGCCCCACCCTCGAATGCCTTCCTGGCGGCGGATGCACTCAACGCGCCGGAAACCTGGTTCCCGCTGAAGTTGTTTACTTGTGGAAAATGTCGACTTGTGCAAGTTGACGAGGTGCAGTCGCACGCAGCGCTGTTCGCTCCGGACTACGTTTACTACTCCTCGTTTTCACGCTCATGGCTGGCTCATGCCGAACGTTACGTTGAAGAAGCTGTAACCAGGCTGGGGTTGGATCGCCACAGCCTGGTAATGGAGATAGCTTCCAATGATGGCTATCTCCTGCAATACGTCGCTGCTCGCGCCATCCCCTGTATCGGCATCGAACCCACCAGCGGCACGGCGAAGGCCGCGCGACAGAAAGGCATTGAAACCCTAGAGCGTTTCTTCGGTCGAGAGTTTGCCGACGAGTTCGTACGCGAACGGCGAACAGCCGATCTGATCGTGGCGAACAACGTCTTGGCACATGTGCCTGACATCAACGACTTCGTCGCCGGGATGGCAGTGGCTCTGGCCCGGGAAGGCACGATAACGGTGGAATTTCCGCACTTGATGGAACTGGTCGCACAACGGCAGTTCGATACGGTTTACCACGAGCATTTCTCGTATTTTTCGCTGCACACCGTACGCAACATCTTCGCTACCCATGGCCTGTGCGTGTGGAATGTCGAGCAGTTGCCGACGCATGGTGGCTCACTGCGCATCTGGGCCGCACATGACCACAGCCATCACACCGAGACCCCTGCTGTCGCGGCATTACTGGCCACCGAGGCCAAAACGGGCATGCAGGGTGCGGCCTACTACAGGGATTTCCAGACACAGGCCGACGAGGTCAAAAACGACTGTCTGACCTTTCTGCTGGAGCAGCGCCGGGCCGGGCGCAAGGTTGCCGGCTATGGCGCCGCCGCCAAGGGCAATACGCTACTGAACTATGCCGGAGTGAGACCCGACTTGCTTCCGTACGTGGTTGACGCCTCTCCACACAAACAAGGTCATTGGCTTCCAGGATCACGGATTCCCGTGGTCGACGAATCGCGGCTGCGCCATGATCAACCCGACTTCGTGCTGATCCTACCGTGGAATCTGCGCGAAGAAATCACGACTCAGCTCAGCTACATTCGTGATTGGGGTGGCCGCTTCGTCATCGCTGTCCCAAAACTGGCAGTTCTATGAACAACAACGATCCTAAACCCCGTATCCATTACACCAAGCCTTCAATCACCGAACTGGAGGTCGGCTATGCGGCCGACGCGGCCGCCAATGGCTGGGGTGAGCGTTGTTACGACTACATCCATCGTTTCGAGCAGCAGTTCAGACAGCACCTTGGTGTGCGTCACGCTATCGCCACAGCCAGTGGTACCGGCGCCCTGCACATGGGCATGGCTGGACTCGGTATTGGTCCTGGCGATGAGGTCATCCTCGGCGATATCAACTGGATCGCATCCGCCGCACCGATAACGCACCTTGGTGCCAAGCCAGTGCTGGTCGACGTGTTGGCCGATAGCTGGTGTCTGGATCCAGCTGCGGTCGAGGCAGCAATTACACCACATACTAAGGCCATCCTGGCAGTACATCTGTACGGCAATCTGTGCGACATGGATGCTCTTGCCGCAATCGCGCAACGCCACGGCCTGCACCTGATCGAGGATGCAGCGGAAGCGATTGGCTCGGTCTGGCATGGTCGTCGCGCCGGCTCGATCGGAATCTTCGGCGCATTTTCGTTTCACGGCACCAAGACCATTACTACCGGCGAAGGCGGCATCTTCGTCACCAACGACGACGCGCTGTACGAACGGGTACTGACCCTTTCCAACCATGGCCGCGCGCGCGGCGAAGCACGTCAGTTCTGGGCCGAGCGGATCGGGTTCAAGTACAAGATGTCAAATTTACAGGCCGCCATTGGTTGCGCGCAGATTGAGCGAGTTGATGAACTGGTTGCCGCCAAGCGACGGGTTTTCGATCGTTATCGCCAAGCACTATGCGATCTACCATTGAGTATGAACCCCGAACCACCCGGAACAACAAATGGCTACTGGATGCCAACCGTGGTCATCGATGCCAACGTGCCATTCGATCGCGAAGCATTGCTGGCTGCGTTCAAGGCCGACAACATCGATGGCCGGGTATTCTTCTGGCCGCTGTCATCATTACCCGCATTCACACCGCGCCCTAACAACTCGGTGAGCCACTCACTGTCAGGGCGCGCATTGAATTTGCCTAGCTACCATGACTTGTCGACCGTAGATATCACACGCGTTGCGCGCTTCGTAACCAGCCACGTAGGAGGGATCTTGCTGTGAAACCGGATGACCTCTTATCCAGTGGGCAGATCAGTGAGTTCAAACAAGAGGGTGTGCTGGTAATACCCGGGTTTTATGACACGACAGCGGATATCCTCCCAATTCAACAGGCGATCTACCGCGTGATTGGCCAAGTCATGAAGCGGTACGCCATAGCTGACACGCGCCAGCCCTTCTCAGCGACGCAATTCGACGAGGGTTATCAATCGCTGATTGCGCTCAATCGCACCTATGGGGGCGAGGTCTACGATGCGGTCAAACAGATACCGGCATTCATACGCCTGCTCGCCGACCCTAGACATGAGAAAGTGTTCCAAATGCTGCGCCCCAACTCGATACCTGGTATTGCGGCTGGGGGATATGGCATCCGCATAGACAACCCAAGTGAAGATCGCTTCCGGGCCGAGTGGCACCAAGACTACCCCGCCCAGTTACGTAGCCTGGACGGTCTTGTTTTCTGGAGTCCGTTGGTGCGCATAACATCCGAACTCGGGCCGGTTCAGTTTTGTCGCGGCTCTCACGCCGATGGTGCTGTTCCGGTATTAACCAGGAGCGAGGATGGAAGCAACCGGAGTGGCGCTTATGCACTGCGTTTGAAGAATGAAGCAAACTTGCTTGAACGCTATAGAAAAATCGCTCCTCTTACTTCCCCTGGAGACCTAATAGTAGTCGATTTCCTTACGCTTCATGCATCTGGATTCAATCGCAGCAATAGATCGCGCTGGTCGTTACAGTTCCGCTATTTCAACTTCGACGATCCAGTTGGATTGGCGTACGGCTGGAAAGGATCGTTTACCAGCGGAGTCGACTTCAAGCAGGTACACCCTGAACTCTGTGCTGATTAGGATCATCGATGGATCATCTTTACTGTTCGGTCTGCGCTAGCCGACTTGACGACTTGCTATACAGGTCCCCCAATGGCAGGTCGTTGACCTCTCTAAGCCGCATCCACTCATCCACCGCCGCAGTATATGTTTGCCATGATTGTGGTCACCTGCAGACCAAAACCATTGCCGATATCGACTCCTATTACGATGCGCAGTACGACATTTTGGTCGAGAGCGAGGAAGAGGACCAAATTTATGAGGTCTATAACGGCAAACCCATCTACCGAACCGAACATCAGCTAAAAACTCTGCTTCAAAAGCTCGAATTAAAGCAACACATAGACCTACTCGATTACGGTTGCGCCAAGAGCTCGACAGTTCGCGCATTGTGCGGCACGGCACCAAATGTAACTCCGCATCTATTTGATGTCAGCACGCGTTATATCCCCTTCTGGGAGAAGTTCGTACGTCCAGAAAACTACGCGGTGAACAAAATAACCCAGGACTGGACATCACGATTCGATGTTGTGACATCCTTCTTCTCTCTAGAGCACATCCCAACGGTCGCTGTGACCATGCACGACATCGTGCGCCTGCTCAAGCCTGGCGGTGTGTTTTATGGCGTCGTGCCGAATGTTTTCAGCAATGTCGCCGACTTTATCGTGGTTGATCATTGCAACCACTTCACGCCGACATCGCTCAAGCGGCTCTTGGCACATGCCGGGTTGGAGCTGCAAGAGATTGACGCGCTCACTCATCGGGGCGCCTTTGTGATCACGGCAAGAAAACCCTTGAACAACATAGCAGTAACATTGAACGTGCTTCGTCCAGACATCGAGAAAACCTGTGCTGAACTCTCTTTACTTGCAGACTTTTGGCATAGCGCTGTAGCCAGACTACGCGCACACGAGGCATCTCTGGTTGGCAAAAACAAATTTGCCGTCTACGGTGCGGGCTTCTATGGTGCATTCATTTCTGCAAGCCTGACTGAACCGGAACGTATCGCCTGTTATCTCGATCAGAATCCATATCTTTGTGGCAAGGAGTTCAACGCATGCCCCATACTGGCTCCAAGCGAACTCCCTGAAGATATAAAGGACATCCTTGTGGGCCTCAACCCAGTCCATTCAAGAGCTATTATTTCCAGCATTTCTGCGTTGACCAGCCGAAAGTTGGACTATTTCTACCTATGAGGAATGTCCATGCTCAAAGGTGACAGGTTGATCCTTCGCGAGTGGCGCGAGCATGACCTCGAGGCCTTGGCCACGCTGCGCAACGACATCGAGTTGCAGGCACTCCTGATGACTCAAGCCAAGCCGAACTCCGTTGAAAGGGTGCGTAACTGGCTAACGGATCGATCATCCCGTGACAACACAGTTTTCTTCATAGCCGCTGCACGCGAAGACGACACGGCGCTCGGTTACCTGCAGGTAATCAATATCGATAGTTTCCATGGCGTCGGCGAACTCGGCGTCTGTTTTTCAAAAGCATCTCAGGGAAGTGGCTTCGCACAAGAAGCCTGCGAACTTCTCGATTCATATCTGCGCCAGACGTTGGCTTTGCGTAAGCTCACCCTCAAGGTGCTTGCAGACAATGCGCGGGCCATCGCATTTTATCGAAAGCGGGGTTATCGCGAAGTCGGGACCATGGACCAGCATTTTCGTGTCAATGATCGATACCAAAACGTGCTGATCATGGAGCGATTTTTAGGCGCATGATCATCGTCATCTCGCAGCCGATGCTGTTTCCTTGGACCGGAATGCTCAGCCAGGTTCGTGCAGCTGATGTATTCGTCCACTACTCTGATGTCCAGTTTTCCAAAGGTAGCTTTGTCAACCGAGTACAAATCAAGACAGCCCGAGGAATCAAGTGGCTTACTGTGCCGCTTCAAGGACTCCGACTTGGTCAGCACATCAACGAAGTTAGAATCAACAACGATCGGAATTGGCGCCAGGAACATTTGCGGCTGCTGAGTGACGCGTATGCTGACGCCCCACACGTCGATGAAATGCTCAAGTTGGTAGAGTCCGTATACAACCGGCACGAATACGAAAATGTTGGGGACCTTAGTGAAGCATCTCTGATGGCATTGTCTAAGTACTATAAGCTTGATAGCGGTCGAATCTTCAAAAACTCAGAAACACTAGGAATCAACGGCTTTAGCAGCCGTCGTGTTCTTGATATCGTGCTTGCGCTCGGCGGTGATATGTACGTCACTGGACACGGAGCAAGTCGCTACTTGGACCATGAGGCATTTGAACAAGCCGGTGTACGCGTCGAGTATATGGATTACATGAACGTCCCTTACCCACAACTCCATGGCGAGTTCACCCCTTATGTTTCGGCGCTGGACCTGATTGCAAATACCGGCCTCAGGGGCATCGATTGCATCTGCCACAGATCAATTTACTGGAGGGATTTTCTAAGTGGTAAACGAGATCGAAAAATTTCAGACTGAAGTCGCCGAAAATATCGCTGGCCTCAAGCAGGACAAAGATGTGCAGGCGCTCTCTCGCATCTGGCTTAGGGAGATCACACGGCACAAGTACGCTTACAATTTCAATTGGATGGGAAGGCCACTCATTCAGTTTCCGCAAGACATGACTGCCATACAGGAGTTGGTCTGGCATGTTCGTCCAGACTTGATCATCGAAACCGGAATAGCGCACGGCGGCTCGTTAATTATGAGCGCTTCGCTGTTGGCGCTACTTGATTACTGCGACGCGGTTGAAGCCAAAACGCCACTGGACCCTCAAACCACCGGTCGCCGCGTACTTGGCATCGACATCGACATACGACCGCACAACCGCTTTGCGATCGAGGCACACCCGATGGCACATCGTATCGACATGATTGAAGGATCTTCGATCGCGCATGATGTCATCGCCCGGGTTCGGGATATCGCCAGCGGCTACCAACGCGTTCTGGTATTGCTCGACTCCAATCACACCCACGAACATGTTCTTGCAGAACTAGAGGCTTACGCACCACTCGTCAGCAAGGGCAGCTATTGCGTAGTTTTCGACACCCTGATCGAGGACATGCCCGCAGACATGTTCTCCGACCGCCCCTGGGGCAACGGGAATAACCCCAAAACTGCCGTCACTGCTTTCGCCGCAAGCCACGGGGAATTCGAGGTAGACAAGGACATTGAGGCCAAAATTCTTATTACAGTGGCGCCTGGTGGCTATCTTCGCCGGATAAGCTGAGCCATTAGAATTGGTACGCATATATGCTGGCCTACGGTAATGGAGCTTTGAACGTAAACCCAAAGCTTTTGGTGCTCCGGACTAAACGGACTCCCGCGTTGAGGACTCATTAGGGCCGATCATAGAAATACGAATCTCAGCTATCACGACGATAGGTCAACGCAGTGATCTGCTCGGAAACCAGTCCGATCAGGAACACGATGACCGCTGCACTCCACATCAACGTACTCATGTTGGTGAGCCTGCCTTGATGGATGAAAGTCCATGCATAATTCAGGCATCCCAGCAGAAAGAACAGCGCACTCGCCGGCACGAACAACTTCAACGGCGAATACAGCGTAGCGATCTTGAAGATGATCAGTAGGAAACGCAGGCCATCACGCAACGGCTTGATGTGGCTCTTGCCTACGCGCTGGGCGGCCTTGATCGGTACATAGGCGACCGGATAGGCGCTGCGGAAAAACGCCATGGTGCTGGTGGTGGGATAGCTGAAGCCGTTCGGCAGCAGGTGCAGGAATTCACGGAACTTGTCCGCACGCACGGCACGAAAGCCGGAGGTGAGGTCAAGGACGGGATGGCCGGTCATGCGGGTCGCAAGCCAGTTGTACAAGGTGTTGGCCAAGCCGCGACCCATACCAGCCTGGCTACCCCAGTCGCGGGCACCGACCACCATGTCATAGCCATGGTTCAGCGCTTCGAGAAGGCGGGCGATGTCGGCGGGATCATGCTGGCCGTCACCGTCCATGAAGACGAGCATGTCGCCGGTAGCAGCGCGAGCACCACGCTTGATCGCTGCTCCGTTGCCCATTGAATACGGTGATGAGATACAGATCACACCACTGCTGGCACAGATGCCTCGGGTGTCGTCGGTGGAGCCGTCATCGACCACGATAATTTCGGCTTCGGGATGTATCCCGCGCAGTCGCGGCAGCAATGCGGCCAACGCAGGCGCCTCGTTCTTGGCGGGAAGGATGATGCTCAGGCGGTTCAACAGGTGGCTCCCCCAAGTGAAATTGGAATCATAACGTGAAGGTGAGCGATGGTTGCTGAAGTGTCGGGCTCACAAGTGACGTTGCAGCGTGCCGGTGAGCCGTCAGCCTCTTTCGAGTGGCGGATTGCCGCCGACCTGTAATCCACCCTGATCCACCTAGGTTACCGCGGCCGACTGCGACGGCAGCGCCACGCCCGCGAAGCCATTGTGCAAGATTGCTCCATCTGCTGAACATGGCAGGTCATAGTCCAACCCTCGCAAAGTGCACTCTATATACGAGAAGCCCCACACATGCCCGATTTGTGCATCGCAGCATTCCACGACTCCGTATGCAGGCAAAGGATGACCTGAGGGCTAGACTGCGGTAGATTCAACCACATACAGGGGCAGGGTCGGGTCTGGTTATGTCATCTCAATTGCAACCGTCGCTCGCAGGTCTTTCCGGCATGGCGCGCAGGCTGGTGTCCGAGGGCGTGCTGCCGGAGGCCGATGTACGCAAGGCCATGGCCGACAGCGGCCAGCAGAAGGTCACCCTGGCAGCGTGGCTGCTGGATCATAGCCTGGTCGACAGCACCCAGCTGACGCAGATCGCCTCGGCCGAGTTCGGCATGCCGATGATGGACGTGGCTGCGCTGAACAGCGCCACCCTGCCACTGGACCTGATCAGCGAAGCGCTGATCACCAAACACCAGGCATTGCCGCTGTTCCGTCGTGGCAAGCGATTGTTCGTCGGCATCGCAGACCCGATGCAGTCGCACGCGCTGGACGAGATCAAGTTCCACTCCAATTGCATGGTTGAGCCGATCTTGGTCGAGCGCAGCTCCCTGCTGCGGGTGATCGAAGGCCTGCTCAACAGCATGCGCGACACCATGCCCGATATGGGCGGGGGCGATCTGGACGGGCTGGAGCTTGAGCTCGGCAACGAAGAGGCTGAGTCGACCGGCATCGACGCGAATGCCAATGACGATGCTCCGGTAGTGAAGTTCGTCAACAAGATCCTGGTCGATGCGATCCGTCGCGGCGCTTCGGATATCCACTTCGAACCATTCGAAACCCAGTATCGAGTCCGCCTGCGCATGGATGGCATGCTGAAGGCCGTGGCAAGCCCGCCATTGAAGCTTGGCAATCGCATCGCCTCGCGCCTGAAGGTGATGGCGCAGTTGGACATCGCCGAGAAACGTGTGCCGCAGGACGGCCGTATCAAGCTCAACCTGTCCAAGACCCGCGCCATCGACTTTCGCGTGAGTTCGCTGCCGACTTTGTTCGGCGAGAAGATCGTGCTGCGTATCCTGGACGGCTCGTCGGCCAAGGTCGGCATCGAGAAACTCGGCTACGAACCAGAGCAACAGAAGCTCTACATCGACGCAATCCACAAGCCCTACGGCATGGTGCTGGTCACCGGCCCAACCGGATCGGGCAAGACGGTGTCGCTGTATACCGGCCTGAACATGCTCAACACCGCCGAGCGCAATATCTCGACGGTAGAGGACCCGGTGGAAATTCGCGTCGAAGGCATCAATCAGGTGCAGCAGAACGTGAAGCGCGGCATGACCTTCGCCAGCGCACTGCGCTCGTTCCTGCGTCAGGATCCGGACGTGATCATGGTCGGCGAAATCCGCGATCTGGAAACCGCCGAGATCGCGATCAAGGCGGCGCAAACCGGCCACATGGTGCTGTCCACCCTGCACACCAACGACGCTGCACAGACCATCGCGCGTCTGATGAACATGGGTATTGCGCCGTACAACATCACCTCGTCGGTCACCCTGATCATCGCTCAACGTCTGGCGCGACGCCTGCACGAATGCAAGAAACAGCAGGACTTGCCCCCGCACGTGATGCTGGCCGCCGGTTTCAGCCAGGCCGACATCGACGCCGGACTGACCATCTACGAAGCCGGCGGCTGCGATGGCTGCAATGAGGGTTACAAGGGTCGCGTAGGCATCTATCAGGTGATGCCGATGCTAGAGGACATCCAGAGAATTATCCTGCAAGGCGGCAATGCGCTACAGATCAGCGAGGTGGCCAAAGCCGCCGGAGTGAATGACCTGCGCGCGTCGGCTTTGTTGAAAGTAAAAAACGGATTGACCAGCCTGACCGAAATCGATCGCGTGACCAAAGAGTGATCGCGTGAATCCGGGACGGCCGTAGCGTTGAACTTGCGTCCGCCGCCACGTTTTGGCGTGTCAGAAGTGACATAAGCTGTATAAACGATTTGTCAGCCGCCGACTTGGGCGGGTCTGGACTGAACTACCGGGGGAAGATGCGCATGGCCACGGCTACCGCAAAGGCAAATACAAACGCAGAAAAGACGCGTGCGCTCGGCGCCCAACGGGCCGCAGTGAGCCAGCTAACCACGTACGAGTGGGTCGCCCTGGACAAGCGTGGCAAACGCATGAAGGGCGACATGCCGGCGAAGAATGCTTCGCTGGTCAAAGCAGAGCTGCGCCGCCAGGGCATGAACCCGCAGACCGTGCGGGAACGCTCCAAGCCGTTGTTCGGCGCCACAGGAAGCACCGTCAAACCGGGTGACGTGGCGATCTTCAGCCGTCAGATCGCCACCATGATGGCCTCTGGTGTACCGATGGTGCAGTCCTTCGACATCATCGCTGATGGCCAGAAGAACGTCCGCTTCAAGAACATCCTGCTTGATGTGAAACAGAACATCGAGGGCGGCTCGGCGCTGCATGAAGCGTTGGCCCGTTACCCGGTGCAGTTCGACGAGCTCTACTGCAACCTGGTGCATGCGGGTGAAACATCCGGTGTACTGGATACCGTGCTGGATACCGTCGCGACCTACAAGGAGCGTACGGAAGCCCTCAAGAAGAAGATCAAGAAAGCCTTGTTCTACCCAATGATGGTATTGGCGGTTGTGTTCATAGTTATCCTGATCATGTTGCTGTTTGTTGTGCCAGTATTCGCGAAGACCTTCAAGGACGCTGGCGCCCAGTTGCCTGCCCCAACCCAGCTCCTTGTTGACGCCTCGGCGTTCATGCAGAGCTACTGGTGGGTGGTGGTTGGCGTGATTGTCGGCAGCATCGTCGCACTGATCGTTGCGAAGAAACGCTCGGTTAAGTTTGCCCACTTCCTTGACCGCATGGCACTGAAGATGCCGGTGATGGGCAATATCGTCCGCAATTCGGCGATCGCGCGCTTCTCCCGCACGCTAGGCGTCACCTTTCGCGCCGGCGTGCCGCTGGTCGAAGCGCTGGACGCGGTGGCAGGCGCCACTGGCAGTGTGGTCTACGGCGACGCCGTAAAGCAGATGCGCGATGACATCGCAGTGGGTCATCAGTTGCAACTGGCGATGAAGCAGACCGGCCTGTTTCCCAACATGGTGGTGCAGATGACCGCAATCGGCGAGGAATCCGGCTCATTGGACAACATGTTGTTCAAGGTCGCCGAGTTCTACGAGGAAGAGGTCGAGAACGCCGTCGACACCCTGTCCACCCTGCTTGAACCAATCATCATGGTCGTCCTTGGGACGATTGTTGGCGGCATTGTGGTCGCGCTATACCTTCCAATCTTCAAGCTCGCCGCCACGTTCTAGAACATCTCAACACCAAAGCGCCGCAGCTGTTGCCGTGATCCGGTAATAATGCGGCGTTTTATTTGTGCAGGAATCTGTCATGCCCGACATGCCACTGGTGATGTGGATCGCTTTTGCCGGTGTGCTTGGCCTAGTGGTGGGTAGTTTTCTCAATGTGGTGATCCTCCGGCTGCCGGAGCGTATGGCAGCTGACTGGCGACAGGAAGCGCGTGAGGTACTGGAGCTCGAGGTTGACGCCGGACCGCTGCCGCCGGGCATCGTGCGTGAACCCTCGCATTGTCCGCAGTGCAAGCATCCGCTGTCGGCGCTGGACAATATTCCGCTGTTCGGCTGGCTGCTGTTGCGCGGGCGCTGCCGTTACTGCAAGGCTAAGATTTCTATCCAGTATCCGCTGGTGGAACTACTCAGCGGCGTACTGAGCGCGATAATCGTGTGGAAGTTCGGCCCATCGTGGGCCGCCCTGGCAGGGTTGCTGCTGACCTGGACCCTGATTGCGCTGTCCGGCATCGACTTTCGCACCCAGCTACTACCCGACCAACTGACGTTTCCGCTGCTATGGCTGGGCCTGCTGCTGGCACTGTTGCCGATGTTCGTTACCGCACCCTCGGCCATCATCGGCGCAGCCATCGGCTACCTGAGCCTGTGGGGCGTGTACTGGCTGTTCAAGCTGCTGACCGGCAAGGAGGGCATGGGCTACGGTGACTTCAAGCTGCTCGCCGCACTGGGTGCCTGGATGGGGCCGGTTGCACTGCTACCGGTCATCCTGCTTTCCTCGCTGATCGGTGCGCTGGTTGGGGGTGCCCTGATTGCGCTACGGCGGCACCAGCGCGAAGTTCCGATGCCGTTCGGCCCGTTCATTGCTGGCGCAGGCTGGATCTGGTTTGTCGCCGGGGATGGCCTGCTGCAGAGCTACATGCACCTGACCGGTTTGCGATGAACAAACGGACACACGACATGATCATCGCCATGACTGGCGGCGTCGCCTCTGGCAAGAGCGCGGTGACGCGGCGCTTCGAAGCACTCGGTGTGCATATACATGATGCGGATGTCGCCGCGCGCGCAGTGATCGAACCCGGCACACCTGGGCTGACCGCGGTCATCGATGCATTCGGCGCCAATGTGCTGGATGCTTCGGGTCGGCTGGATCGCCCGGTGATGCGCCAACGCGTGTTTGCCGATCCCGGCGCGCGGCAGATGCTGGAAGCGATCATCCATCCTCTCGTACGGCAATGGCTGCACGAGCGCGCCGTGGCCGATTCTGGACTCTACTGCCTGCTCGCTATTCCATTGCTGGCGGAACACATCGAGCACTATCGCTGGATCGATCGTGTACTGGTGGTCGACGCCACCGAAGACGTGCAGATCGCCCGGCTGATGACACGCGACGGCATCGATGAAACACTGGCTCTGCGCATGCTGGCCCATCAGGCGAGTCGTAGCGAACGGCTGGCGCTGGCTGATGATGTAATCGAAAACAGCGGCGACGAATCTCTTCTCGACCAGACCGTCGCCGAACTGCATCAACGCTATCTCGCGCTGGCTTCCGCGACGTAATCCCTCAATCCATAGGAGGGCATCCTATACGTGATGCTTTTCCGATGAGTGGAGAAAACATCGTGTGCAAGGCGCGCTGCTACGACCAGAATTCGCGTATACCGGCAACGCCCTGGCCGCTGTTTTGGCGTGCCTGCGCGATCTGCGATGGATCCGTGCCGCCCAGCGCATACACCGGTAACGACGCGGCTTCGGCCAGCAACTGGAATCTGGGCCAGCCCAAAGGATGCGTTAGCGGGTGACTGGGGGTGGCGGCCA
>Ga0302311_10001168_pt1 | contig 31466 bp, 20 predicted proteins | sample III_Palsa_N1_3_FD_200449 | JGI IMG/M metagenome (GOLD analysis project Ga0302311, IMG submission 200449) | Peat permafrost microbial communities from Stordalen Mire near Abisko, Sweden - III_Palsa_N1_3 | ecosystem: Environmental > Terrestrial > Soil > Palsa > Peat permafrost | place: Sweden... | reverse complement strand
CGCAGCGCGTCCTCGCTGTCGACGTGGCACATGATGACCTTCGCCTTGCCGGTGCGCTCGACCATCTCCTTGATCTTGGCCTTCTTCTCCGGCAGCCGCTCGTCGCCCATGTTCGACTTCCACTGCAGCTTGACCAGATCGATGCCCAGCTTTTCGCGATCGATGATCGGCAGCGTCAGTTCGTTCAGCCCGTCGAGGCACAGGCGATAGCCGCGCTCCTTCGCGAAATCGCGGGCGAAGGTGAAGGCGGCGATGTCGGCATAGACGTCCAGCATCTGCAGTTCGAGCACGATCGTGCCGCGCGCGCCCGCCTTGAGCGAGGCGTCGAACGTCATGAATTCCTTGGACAGGATGGTCGAGACGTTGAGGTTCAGGCTGAAGGAATTCGAGATCGCCGGATCGTCGTTCTTCGTCAGCATCGCCAGCATGCGCTTGTCGAGCGTCTCGGTCAGATATTGGAACAGCCAGCGATTGGCCAGGATATCGTAGTTCGGCAGCACCAGCTTCTGCAGGTCGCCGATCGAGATGAACAGCTCGCGGAACAGAGGCTGCGGCGCCTGGGTCGATAGGATGGCGAATACCGCCTGGCGGCGTAGCAGGTTCGACAGATCGGCCTTGGCGATGATGTCGATCAGCTCGCCCAGGCGGTGCGGATTGATCGGCGGCTTGCCGCCGACCGGTCCGCCGGCGCCCGCCATCTGGGCCAGGCGCTTCTGGCGCTTCTGGACCTCGTCATAGAGCGCCTGGGCGATCGCGTGCAGCTCGCTGTACTGCCGCTCAAGATCGTACCAGGTGCTGAACTGGTCGTCGTCGTCGGCGTCCTGAACCAGCGGATCGTCGGTGAACAGATAGCGCAGGCGCATGACCGCCTCGTCCATCTCGCCCGGATCGACATCGCGATAGACGAAGAAAATATCCTGGTTCGCCAGGCGGAACAGCTGGCCGTCGAACGATTTGACCTGATTTTCGAACGTGCTCGCCGCGATCCGCAGATGGTGATCGCGCCGGTTTTCCGACTTCAGCCGGGACAGATGGATATGGACGGCACGACGACCTTCCCGATGCCGCGATAGGCGATCGATATGTTCCAGGAGACGGTATTCCTGGTTGGTCGAAATGTCCGATTGTGCCGGCCTAGACATAGTCCCTCATACGCGAATGCCTTGATCGTGCGATCGGATTCGCCCGACAGGTTTCGCTGCACCGCAGTTGATCCGATTTGTGTTAACTTCGTGTAAACCTAGTTGCTAATCGTCGCCAACAGATCAAAAGTGCGACGGATCGATCGCTGAACGGCTTATCGGGCAAGCAGCCCGACGTCAGCCCTGCGGCCGCTCGAGGGCTTGCCGCATCTCGAACTTCTCTTCGTCGGTCGTCACCAGAGCGATGAAGTCCATGGCCCCGGCCCCGGCGGGACCGTTCAGGACCTGGAAGCGAAAGCCGGGCTGCGCCTGCGAGAAATGATACTTCAGGGAATAGAGCGCGGCCTGATCGAGCTGCCAGTTCGCCGAGATGGACAGCTTCAGACCATAGAGGCAAAAGCCGGCGACGGCCGCGAGAAAGCTCTGGCAGGCTGCCGTCGGCGACAAGATCATCAAACCGGCGAGAAAGACCGACGCTGGTTCGCGGCGTCCGCTTTCGAAGCAGCCGAAATCGAAGTCCGGCGGCGTCCGGGTCAAATCGCCGAACCGCTCCGTCAGGCGGAGATCGACATCGACCGCCACGATCGGTCGCTGATAATGCTGCAGCAGGAGCGGCAGGACGAAGAACCGAGCGCAGGCATAGGCCGTCGCCGTGCCGTAATTCGGATCCCGGCTGGTCGAGACGCCGAAACGGCCGGGTCCGGCGCTGGCGGCCAGTTCCCGGAGCAGGTCGGTCGTTTCCGGCGCCGGATCCAACACATGCAGATGCAGGGCGTCTTCGGGCGCCAGCGAGGCGAGCAGCGCGCGGGCGAAGCGCTCGGCATAGCGCGCATCGGCACAGGCGCAGACCAGGGTGCGTGCAGGATGTGCCGGCTCGAGCATGACGAAATCGACCAGCGCGGGCGGCAGGCCCGGGGCGGCGGCCAGCCGCCTCAGCACTTCGGCCGGCCCCGCGACCTGGATGCCCTGGCGATACAGCACGTTGAGGTTCTGGTCGGTCGCGAACGGGATGTGCGGCACGAATTCGGCCACGATCGACCGGAAATATTCGAAGACCGCGAGGGCCGCGCCGGCGTCCTGCCGGACCACCCGAACGCAGCCGACGTAGTAGACGCCGATCACATGCAGCGGGCTTTCCCGCGGCGTCCGTTGCGCGATCTCCTCGATCAAGGCGAACTGGTCGCTGCGCAGGCAATTGTCGAGCACGCGGGAAAACAGCAGCGGCGCGCCATAGCCGCGCGTCGTCGCCATTTCCAGGATCGTCGCCAGCTCGGCATGGAGCCGGGCCTCCAGGAAGCAGACCGCGGCCAGCTCGATCGCCCGATACCAGTCCGCCGTGTCCAGCAGGGTGCAGGCAAGCGACGCCGCCTCGGCCAGCTTGCCCTGGCCGCGTAGCTCGAACGCCCGCGCCAGTTGGGCGGCGGCGGTCATGCCCGCTTGCGCTTTCCCTCGGCGGCGCGGGCCAGATAGGGCGCCAGATAGCGGCCGGTGTAGCTTTCGGCGACCTCGGCGACATCTTCCGGCCGGCCTTCGGCGACGATGCGGCCGCCGCCGGCGCCGCCTTCCGGACCGATGTCGATCAGGTAGTCGGCGGTCTTGATCACTTCCAGATTATGCTCGATCACCAGCACGGTATTGCCCTGGTCGACCAGGGTATGCAGCACTTCGAGCAGCTTGCGGACATCCTCGAAATGCAGCCCCGTGGTGGGTTCGTCGAGGATATAGAGCGTCTGGCCGGTCGCGCGCCGCGACAGTTCCTTGGCGAGCTTGACCCGTTGCGCCTCGCCGCCCGACAGCGTGGTGGCGGACTGGCCGACATGGACATAGCCCAGCCCGACCTGCTCCAGCGTCTTCAGCTTGTCGCGGATCGCCGGCACCGCCTTGAAGAATTCTGCGCCGTCCTCGACGGTCATGTCGAGCACGTCGGCGATCGACTTGCCCTTGAAGGTGACGTCGAGCGTTTCGCGGTTGTAGCGCCGGCCCTTGCAGACGTCGCACTGGACATAGACGTCGGGCAGGAAATGCATCTCGATCTTGATCAGCCCGTCGCCCTGGCACGCCTCGCAGCGGCCGCCCTTGACGTTGAACGAGAAGCGGCCGGGCGCATAGCCGCGCGCCTTGGCCTCCGGCAGTCCGGCGAACCAGTCGCGCATCGGCGTGAAGCAGCCGGTATAGGTCGCCGGGTTGGAGCGCGGCGTGCGGCCGATCGGCGACTGGTCGATGTCGACGATCTTGTCGATCCGCTCCAGCCCGTCGATCTTGTCATGGGCCAGCGGCTGCTCGCGCGCGCCGTTCATGCGTTTGGCCAACGCCTTATATAAAGTCTCGATGATCAGGGTCGACTTGCCGCCGCCCGACACGCCGGTGACGCAGGTGAAGGTGCCGAGCGGGATCTTGGCAGACACGTTCTGCAGATTGTTGCCGCGCGCGCCGACGATGCTCAGTGCCTTCTTCTTGTCGATCTTGCGCCGCTCGGTCGGCACCGGGATGGTCCGTTCGCCGTTGAGATACTGGCCGGTCAGGCTCTTGGGGTTGGCGATGACCTCTTCGGGCGTGCCCTCGGCGATGATCTGGCCGCCATGGGCGCCGGCGGCCGGGCCCATGTCGATCAGATAGTCGGCCGCGCGGATCGCATCCTCGTCATGCTCGACCACCAGCACGGTATTGCCGATGTCGCGCAGGCGGCGCAACGTCTGCAGCAGCCGCTCATTGTCGCGCTGGTGCAGGCCGATCGACGGTTCGTCCAGCACATAGAGCACACCGGTCAGGCCGGAGCCGATCTGCGAGGCGAGGCGGATGCGCTGGCTCTCGCCGCCCGACAGGGTCGCCGACGCGCGCGCCAGGGTCAGATATTCCAGCCCGACGTTATTGAGGAAGCCCAACCGGTCGTTGACCTCCTTCAGGATGCGGTAGGAGATTTCGGCATGCTTCGGCGTCAGCGTCTGGGCCAGGCTGCCGAACCAGCGGCCGGCGTCGGCGATCGACAGCGCGGCCACTTCGGAGACGTGCAGCCCGTTGATCTTGACCGCGAGCGCCTCCGGCTTCAGCCGCGCGCCGCCGCAGACCTCACAGGTCTGCTGGTTCTGGTAGCGCGACAGCTCGTCCCGGATCCAGGCGCTGTCGGTCTCCTTCCAGCGCCGGTCCATGTTCGGCACGATGCCTTCGAACGGCTTGGAGGTGGTGTAGTTGCGCAAGCCGTCGGCATAGGTCAGCGGCACGACCTTGCCGTCGGAGCCGAACAGGATAAGCCGGCGCGCGTCCTCGGGCAATTCGGCCCACGGCGTCTTCATGCTGAAGTGGAGGTGCTTGGCGATGCTCTCCAGCGTCTGGGCGTAATATTGCGAGGTCGAGTTGGCCCAGGGCGCGATGGCGCCGTTCGCCAGCGACTTGCGCTCGTCCGGCACGATCATGTCCGGATCGAAATACATCTTCGCGCCCAGGCCGTCGCAGGCCGGGCAGGCGCCGAACGGATTGTTGAACGAGAACAGCCGCGGCTCGATCTCGTCGATGGTGAAGCCCGAGACCGGACACGCGAACTTGGCCGAGAACATCGTGCGCTCGCCGCCGTCGGCATTCTCGGTGATGACCAGCCCGTCCGATAACTCCAGGGCGGTCTCGATCGAATCCGCCAGGCGATTGCCCAGCTCGGCCGAAACCACGAGGCGGTCGACCACGACCTCGATGTCGTGCTTCAGCTTCTTATTGAGCGCCGGCGCATCCTCGATGTCATGCAGGGTGCCGTCGATCTTGACGCGCTGGAAGCCGCGCTTCTGCAGGTCCTGCAGCTCTTTCTTGTATTCGCCCTTGCGGCCGCGCACGACCGGGGCCAGCAGCAGCAGGCGCGAGCCTTCCGGCATGACCATGATGCGGTCGACCATCTGGCTGATGGTCTGGCTCTCGATCGGCAGGCCGGTCGCGGGCGAGTAGGGGATGCCGATACGGGCATAGAGCAGGCGTAGATAATCGTAGATCTCGGTGACGGTGCCGACGGTCGAGCGCGGATTCTTCGACGTCGTCTTCTGCTCGATCGAAATCGCCGGCGACAGGCCCTCGATCGAATCGACGTCCGGCTTCTGCATCAGCTCCAGGAACTGGCGGGCGTAGGCCGACAGGCTTTCGACGTAGCGGCGCTGGCCCTCGGCATAGATCGTATCGAACGCGAGCGACGATTTGCCCGAGCCCGAGAGGCCGGTGATGACCACCAGCTTGTCGCGCGGGATATCGACATCGACGTTCTTGAGATTGTGCTCACGGGCGCCGCGCACGCTGATCTGCTGCATCAGGAAATTCTTCCGATTGGGGGTCGCACGACTATATGGGCCACGCGGCCCGGAAATCGACTCATGTCTGCCTTGTCGAAAAGAACAAAACAAGATCAGCCTATCGCATCATGCCGCACAGATGAAACCAATCTTTCAGCTTGCGGTTTCGTCAAAGGCTTGCTCAATCGCACTGCACAATGCCATAAGACCGAAAGTTACAAGATTCTACGTTGAGAGAGACCAATGCTTGCCGATTCCGGGGCCGAAAGAGCTGATTTCGATCGGGTGCAGCGCAGCACACTCGCGTCGCGCCTGCGGGCGCTGCTGGCGGGATCCGCCGCGTCGACCGCCGATGGCGCGACATTGGAGCGGCTGCTGCGCGAGCGACTCTTCGTGCTGGCCGAACAGGCCGACGCCGATCCGTTCGGCAATCCGATCCTGCTGATGGCGCTCGAGATCTCGCGCATGATGGACGGCGGTCAGGCCTCGGGCGAGGCGATCGATCAGCTGGTGCAGCGCCTGTCGGTCAAATCCTTCGCCGACCGGGTCGATCGCCAGGTGCGCTACTTGGGCGACACCGATCCGCAGGCGAACGCGCTCGCGATCGCCGGGGTGGTGCGGACCGTCGCCGGGTCGCCGTTGATCCCGTTCGACGCCTTCCGCGGTCGGATCGAGCGCGCCGTGCTCGGCATCGTGCTGACCGCGCACCCGACCTTCGGCATGACGCGCGAGCTGTCGCGCGCGCTGATGCGCATGGCGAGCGGGCGGGAAGAGACGGGCGGACCGCTGGGCGCGGCGGCCGGCGCCGACACGCTGCGCGAGGTGATGACTGCCGGGCATCTGCCGCCCACAGACCTGACGCTCGGCATCGAGCATGATTTTTCGGTCGAGGCTCTGGGCCATATCCAGGACGCGCTCGATCGCACCAACGAGATCGTGCTCGATGTCGCGGCCGAGCTGTATCCGGCACGCTGGACCGAGCTCAGGCCGAACCTGATCACGGCCGCTTCCTGGGTCGGCTACGACCTGGACGGCCGGACCGACATCGCCTGGAGCGACACGTTCGCCAAGCGGCTGATCGTCAAGCAGCTCCAGCTGAAGCGGCATCAGGCGACCGTCGCGCGCCTCGCCGCCAGCGACAAGGACCTTGCTGCAACCCTGGCGCCGCTGGCCGACCGGCTGCACGATGCGGTCGCCATGGTCGAGCGCGAGCAGGAACTGCTGGCCGAAGTCGCGGGCCAGCCGGAGGCGGTTGCCGATCTGTCCCATCTGTTCGTCACCGGTCGTGAAGCGGCGCTGGTCAGTGCGGCGCCGCTGCGCGCCATCGTCGCCGCGGCGTTGACGCAGGCCACCGACCAAACGGTCCGGCGCGATCTGGCTTTGTTCGACGCCAGCCTGGCCGCGCACGGGCTGGGCCTGGCCCATACCCATGTGCGGCTCAATGCGACCCAGTTGCACAACGCCATCCGCAGCCAGGTCGACATGGAGACGGCGCCGAACGATCCGAGCCATCGGCGCAGCTATCACAATGCGATCAACGACCTGCTGGGCGCGGTCCAACCGGTCACGGTCAATTTCGCCGACCTGATGGCGGAGCGCGCGACGGCCAAGCGGCTGTTCATGATCGTGCAGCAGATGGTAAAATACGTCGATGCCGACACGCCGGTCCGCTTTCTGATCGCCGAGACCGAGGCCGGCTTCACCCTGCTGACCGCGCTCTATTACGCCCGCCTGTTCGGCGTCGAGGACCAGGTCGAGATTTCGCCCCTGTACGAGACCGCCGAGGCGCTGGAGCGCGGCGACGGCATCATCGAAGAGGCGCTGCGCAGCCCGCATTTCAGGGCCTATCTGAAGCGCACCGGCCGGCTGACCATCCAGTTCGGCTTCTCGGATTCCGGGCGCTATCTGGGCCAGATGGCGGCCACCTTCATGATCGAGCGGCTGCGCCTCAGGCTGGCGGCCCTGATGACGCGGCACGATCTCGCCGCCGTGCAGATCGTGCTGTTCAATACCCATGGCGAATCGATCGGCCGCGGCGGCCATCCGTCGAGCCTGGCCGACCGGTTGCGCTACGTCAGCCCGCCGGTGACGCGCGCCAGTTTCGCCAAGGCCGGCATCGCGGTGAAGGAGGAAGTCAGCTTCCAGGGCGGCGACGGTTTCCTGCCGTTCATGGGCTTCGCCCCGGCGCTGGCCGTGATGCGCGGCGTGCTGGAGACCATGCTGCTGCCCGATCCGGAGGCGATCGACGACCCGATCTATCGCGAGAACGACTATGCGGTCGAATTCTTCGCGACGATCCAGCAGCTGTTCCAGAGCCTGGTCGCCGACCCGAACTATGCCGTGCTGGTCAGCGCCTATGGCGCCAATCTGGTGCCGCGCACCGGCTCGCGCCCGACCAAGCGCCAGCATGACGGCTCGGCCCGCGCGATGGAGGTGACCCACGTCTCGCAGATCCGCGCGATCCCGAACAACGCCATTCTGCAGCAGCTGGGCCTGTTGGCGAACACGCTGTTCGGCGTCGGCCGGGCGCGGGCCAAGGATCCGGAGTTCTTCGACCAGCTGTGCCAGCGCTCGCCGCGCTTTCGCCGCGCCATGGTCATGGTCGAGACCGCGCTGGGCTTCAGCGACCTCGACGTGCTGCGCGCCCATATCGACACGCTCGATCCCGGCATGTGGCTGTCGCGCTCGGCCCGGACCCGGCGGCCGACCCGGGCGATGGAACTGCGCGGCGTCTCGAGCGCGCTGGAACAGCTCGACATCCATCCGGCGCTGATCAAGCTCTATCGCCGGCTGCAGGCCGATTTCCTCGACCTGACCGACCGGGCCGGCGCCTATGGCGGCGGGCTGGAAGGCAAGCTCGAGCCCGACCGCCAGCACACGCTGGTGCTGCTGCATGTCGTGCGCCTGGCGCTGATCCACCGGATCTATCTGCTGGCGATGCATGTACCGGATTTCTCGCCCCATCACGGGCTGATGAAGGCCGATATCGTGACCCGGTTGATCAAGCTCGACGTGCCGGGCGCGGTGCAACTGCTGAAGGAGATCTTCCCCAAGGTCGATGACGACGCGCTGCCCGACTCCGCCGGTGTCGACGAGCCCTCGACCTATGAGGGCGAGGCGTCCGAGGGCTATGCGCGCGAGCATGAAAATCTGTTCGATCCGCTGCTGGCGCTCTATCAGCAGGTCCTGCGCCTGTCGAACGCGATCGCCTATCAAATCGGCGCGGTCGGATAAACGCGGGACTTGCTTCGGGCCTCGCTTCCGTCCTACCTCTGAGCATCGATTTCAATGGCTCATAGGGGTGTTTCATGGCCGGTTCGGTGAACAAGGTCATCCTGGTCGGCAATCTCGGCAAGGATCCCGAGATCCGGTCGACCAACGACGGCACCAAGGTGGCCAGTCTGACGGTCGCGACCTCGGAAAACTGGAAAGACCGCGCCACGGGCGAGCGCAAGGAGCGCACGGAGTGGCACCGCGTCGTGATCTTCAACGACCGCCTGGTCGAGGTCGCCGAGCGCTATCTGAAGAAGGGTGCCAAGGTCTATCTCGAAGGCGCGCTGCAGACCCGCAAATGGACCGATAATTCCGGCCAGGAACGCTACACGACCGAAGTCGTGCTGCAGAAGTTCCGCGGCGAACTGACCATGCTCGACAGCCGCCAGGGCGGCGGCGGTGGCGGTGGCGGTGAGTTCGGCGACGACGAGGGCGGCGGGTATAGCGGCGGCGGTGGTGGGAGCAGCAGTGGCGGCGGCGGTGGCTATGGCGGTGGCTCGCGCGGCGGTTCCGGCGGCGGCGGTGGTCGCTCCGGCGGCGGTGGTCCGGCGCCCGTGACGGATCTGGACGACGAGATTCCATTCTAGGAAGCCCGAGTCTCGGCCTTTTGCGGTCTCCGGGCGCTTGATTGCCTCGCGCCGCGGCAGTTCCCGTCGCTGCCGCGGCACCGCGCTTCAGGTCGCTTAAGGCGTAGCCAGCACCGAAGGCGCCAGCGCCGTAACGGCATGCTCGGAAGGCAAGTCCTCCGGGCTCCAGCCGCCGCCGAGCGCCCTGGCCAGGCCGACTTCGGCTTCGAGCAGGCGGGCCTGGACATCGATGGCAGCCTGCTGGGCCTGGAGCAGGGCTGTCTGTGCCGTCACGACGTCGAGATAGCTGGTGGCGCCCTGGCGATAGAGCTCGAGTGCCGAATCGAGCGTGTGTTGTGCCGCGGTCACCGCAGCGGTTTCGTTGCCTTCTTCCGTTCCGAGCCAATGGATCAGTGCCAGATTGTCCTCGACCTCCTGCAGGGCGCCAAGCACGGTCGCACGATAGTCTTCGCTGGCTTCACGGAACTGGGCGTAGGCCGCTGACTCCTGCGCATCGAGCTGTCCGCCGGTAAACAGCGGCAGGGTGACGTCGGGCCCGACCGACCAGAAGCTGAGCGGCAGGCTCGGCGCATCGAAGCGCGTATCCTGGAAGCCGCCGAGCAGACTCAGCGACACGGAGGGGTAGAAGGCCGCCCGCGCAACGCCGATCTCCGCATTGGCGGCCCTGACGGTGCGTTCGGCCGCGGCGATGTCCGGCCGCCGCTGCAGCAGTGTGGCGGGAACGCTGGCCGGGAGGTTCGGCATCTGGATTTTCGGCTGCTCGACCGGGATCGAGAAGCCCGAGGCGGGCTCGCCGACCAGGGTCGCGATCGCGTGTTCCAGGAGCGCACGACGGCCGGCGACGTCGGATACCTGGGCGCGCGCCGTTTCGAGCTGGGTCTGGGCGCGCGAGACGTCGGTGCCGGCGACGATCTTGCCGGCGAACAACGTCTGGGTCAGGTCGAGCGCCTTTTGAAACGCCGCCACGGTATCCGCGAGCAGTTGGGCGTCGGCATCCAGACCCCGCAGCGTGAAATAATCGCTCGCCAACTCGGCTTCGAGGCTGAGACGGACCGTCGCCAGGTCGGCGGCACTGGCCTGGGCAAGCGCCCGGCCGGCAGCGGCTTTGTTTCTGACGTCACCCCAGATGTCGATCTCGTAGCTGGCTTGGGTGTCGAGGGTGTTCGCGGTATATTCGTTCGGACCGCCGACACGCAGCGGCCGCCGGCTCGACTGTCGGTTTTCGATCGAGCTGGCGCCGAGACTGATCTGTGGATAGAGCCCGGCTTCGGCCTCCACCGCGGCAGCACGCGCCTGATCGTAGCGGGCGACCGTCGCCGCCAGATCCGGGTTGGCCTTGTCGACCTGCGGCTCGAGCCGGTCCAGCGTCGGATCGCCGAATTGCTGCCACCACGGACCGCGCGACGCTTCGTCGGCGGGCTGGGCCGGCTGCCATGGCCCGGTTTCCTTGTAGGCGGCGGGCACGGCAATCAGCGGCGCATGATAATCCGGCGCGAGGTTGCACGCCGAGAGGGAAAGGATCGCGCTGCTCGCCAGCAGGAACCGAACCACCATGTCAGTCTGCTTGTACCGGAGAGGTACGGCTCGCGAGGTGCCGCGACGGGGATGCCGGCCCGGCCGCCAGCCGGACCGTATCGCCGTTCGCCAGCGTTTCCGGCGGGCTGTCGATGACCCGATCCGTCGGCGCGAGGCCGGCAACGACCTCGACGCTGTCGCCCAGGTCCCGTCCGAGTTGGATCGGCTTCAGCACGGTCTTGCCGTCGGGACCGACCGTGGCAACCTCGATGCCCTGATCGCTCGCGACCAGCGCGGTCGCCGGCAGGCGCACCACGTTCGGGTCGCTCGGAATCTGGAAATGCACATCGCAGAACGTACCGGCCAGCAGCTTGTCTTCCGGATTGTCCGCCTGCAGCTCGACCAGCATCGAACGCGACGTCTCGTTGACTGCGTTCGACAGGGTGACCAGGACGGCGTCGAAATGTTGGCGCGGGTATTGCGGCAGATCGAAGGTCGCCTTCAGGCCGGGACGAAGCTCGCCGGCAAACGCCTGCGGCACCTGCACGTAGAGGCGGACCTTGTGCAGGTCCGATACCTCGAACAGTTCCTGCCCGCCGCTGCCGGCATTGATCAGCGCGCCCACGTCCGTGTTGCGCGCCGTGACCACGCCGTCGAACGGCGCCACGATGTTCTTGAACGTTTCGAGCGCCTGCAGCCGTCGGACATTGGCCTGGGCGGCATCGACCGTCGCCTTCTTCGCGGCCTCGTCGCCGGCCTTTTCATCTGCGGTCTGCTGCGCCACGGATTGGGAAGCGACCAAAGCGTGCCACCGCTTGGCGGTCAGGGCCGCCAGTTGCTCGTTGGCCTGGGCGGTCGCCAGATCGGCCTTCGCCTGGTCAAGCTGCTGGTCGAGATCCGGCGTGTCGATCGAGGCCAAGACCTGGCCGGCCGTCACATGGGCGCCGATATCCTGTTGCCAGCTCTTCAGATATCCGGGAACGCGCGCGAAGATCGATGCCTTGTAGTACGGCTGGATGGTGCCGGGCAGCGCGAGGCTCTGGACATCGTCGCCCTGTATCCGCTCGGCCAAGGCCACGGTCGGGATCGCCGCATCGGCGCTCACTTGCACGAGCGTCTGCTCGCTGCGTGCACGGCCGACGAAGCCGGTGACGGCCACCCCGCCCGCGATGACGAGAGCCGTGGTCCCGAGCAACCAGAGCCGGATCGGGCTCGGCGTCTTCACAATTTCCGAGGACATTGGTCGCTCCGATGAGTCAGGCGTGGGTGGGAAGGCTGGGCGCCGGAGACGCCGTCGATGTCGCCTTGCGCACCCGTCCGTGGACCAGCGAGAACACGCTCGGCACCAGGAACAGGGTCGCGCAGGTTGCAAAGATCAGGCCGCCGATGACCGCCCGGCCGAGCGGCGCATTCTGGCCGGGCTCGATCGCCATCGGCGCCATGCCGATGATCATGGCAAGCGCCGTCATCAGCACCGGCCGGAAGCGGGTGCTGCCTGCGTCCAGCGCCGCGACCAGGGCGTTTGCCCCGGCCGCGAGGCGTTCCCGGGCGAAGGCGATCACCAGGATGCTGTTCGCGGTCGCGACACCCATACACATGATGGCGCCGGTGAGGGCCGGGACCGACAGGGTGGTGCCGGTCGCGAACAGCATCCAGACGATGCCGGCAAGCGCGCTGGGCAGGGCCATGATGATGACGAACGGATCGAGCCAGGATTGGAAATTGACGACGATCAGCAGATAGATCAGCACGATGGCGAAGGCGATGCCGACGAACAGCTGATGATAGGCCCCCGTCATCGTGGTCACCTGGCCGCGCAGGTCGACGTGGGCGCCGCGCGGCAGATCATGCGCCGTCGCCTGGATCGCCTGCTGGATGTCGGCGGCGACGGCCCCCAGATCGCGGCCCTGGGGCGTCGCATAGATATCGACGATCGGTCGGACATTGTAATGGGTGACCAGGGCGTCGCTGCGTCCGCGGGTGATGGTGGCAAGGCCGCCCAGGAGCTGGGCCGAGGTGCCGGCGGTCAATGGCAGGTTGCTCAAGCCCTGCAGCGTGTCGATATCGTGCTGCGGCGTCTGGATCGAGACCGGGTAGGACACGCCATTGTCCGGGCTCACCCAATAGGTCGGATTGACCTGGCTGCTGCCGCCCAGCGTATCGAGCATGGTCGTGGCGGCATCCCGCTCGGTGAGGCCGACGAGCCCGGCCAACGACCGGTCGATGTCGACATTCAGCGTGGGCTCCATGAAGGCCTGTTGGATCCGTGGATCGGCGACGCCCGGAATCCGGGCGATCCGGGCCAGCAATTCATAGGCATATTTCCGGTTGGTGCCGGTGTCGTTGCCCACGACCTGCACGTCGATCGGCGCGGGCACACCGAAATTCAGCACTTGGCTGACGATATCGGCCGGCAGGAAGGCGAATGTCGTGCCGGGAAACAGGCGCGGCAGCCGGTCGCGCAGGATGGCAATATAGTTCGCGGTGGGCCCATGGTCGGGCTTGAGGCCGATCAGAATGTCGGAATCCTCGGTTCCGATCGTGCCCGAATTGCCGTAGGCCATGTTGATGCCGCTGATCGGCAGGCCGATATTGTCGACGATGCCGTCGAGTTCCTTGGCCGGAATCACCTGCTGGATGGCTTGGCCGATCCGATCGTTGAGCCGCGTGGTCTCTTCCAGCCGGGTCCCGGTCTGCGCCCTGACATGGATCTTGAGCTGACCGCCGTCGACGTCGGGAAAGAAATTCTGGCCGAGCGATGGCACCAGCCCAAAAGACAGCAGCGAGAAGCCCAGGAAGCCCGCGATCAGTCGGCCGGGATGGTGCAGACAGAGCTGCAGCAGGCCCCGATAGCGCCCTCGAATCGCCTCGAACCTGCGCTCGAAGCCCTGCTGGAAGCGCACCAGCGGATTGCGGCTGGGGACCGCCGGCTGGCCATGGCCTGCGCCATGGACCTGGTTGCGCAACAGGTGGTGGGCGAGCGTCGGCACCAGCGTATAGGTCAGGACGTAGGAGGCGATGAGCGCGAAGACGAACGCCTCGGCCAGCGGGCGGAACAGGTAGCCGGCGACGCCGCCGAGTCCCAACATCGGCACGAAGGCGACGCAGATGCACAACAGCGAGACGGTTGCAGGGATCATGATCTCGTGGGCGCCGCTCACGATCGCCGTTTCGATGTCGTCGCCCAGTTCCAGATGCCGGTTGATGTTCTCGATCGTCACCGTCGCATCGTCGACCAGGATGCCGACGGCGAGCGCCAGGCCGCCCAAGGTCATGACGTTGATCGTTTCGCCGATCTGGGACAGCGCGGCGATCGACGCCAGGACGGCGAGTGGGATCGAGACGGTGATGATCAGGGTCGAGCGCCAGCTGCCGAGGAACAGGAGGATCATGAGGGCGGTCAGCGCGGCCGCGATCAGGCCTTCCCGGATCACGCCGGAGACCGCGTCCTTCACATAGGACGACTGATCGCCCACGACGGTCAGTTGCAGGCCGTCGGGCAAGATCTTCTGAAGCTCGGGCAGCAGCCGTCGGATGCCGGCGATGATGTCCAGGGTCGAAGCCGAGCCGGTCTTCTGGACCGTTATCAGCACGGCGTTCTTACCGGCGACCTGGACGATGTTGGTCTGCGGCGGGCTGCCGTCATGGACGTAGGCGACGTCGCGCATATAGACGACCGTGCCGTTCACCGTCTTGATCGGCAGGTCGTTGAACATCGCGATCCGCTGGGGCGAATCGTTGAGATTGACCGTATATTCGAACGTGCCGATTTTCTGGGTGCCGACCGGCGTAATCAGGTTTTGCGCCGCCAGCGCATTGACGATGTCGTTGGCCGACAGGCCGTAGGAATGCAGCGCCTGCTGGTTCAGATCGATCTGAACCTGCCGCAATTTGCCGCCGAAGGGGTAGGGCAGCGATGCGCCCGCGACCGTCGACAGTTGCGGCCGGATGACGTTCTGCGCCAAGTCGTTGAGCGTCGTCTGGGACAGCGTGCTGCTCGACAGGGCCAATTGCAGGATCGGCACGCTGGAGGCGTTGAAGCTCAGCACGAGCGGCGGCGTGATGCCGGCCGGCAGCTGCTTCAGGATGGTTTGCGAAATCGCGGTGACCTGCGCGAGCGCGGTGCGGATGTCCACGTTCGGCTGGAAGAAGATCTTGATCACGCCGAAGCCGGGCACCGACTGCGACTCGATATGCTCGATGTCGTTGACGGTGGTGCTGAGGACGCGCTCATAGGGCGAGATCACGCGGTTCGCCATGTCGTCCGGCGGCAGACCGGTATAGGACCAGACCACGCTGATCACCGGGATGCCGATGTTCGGGAAGATGTCGGTCGGGGTCTTGATCGCCGAGGAGACGCCGAAGATCAGGATCAGCAGCGCCATGACGACGAAAGTATAGGGTCGGCTGAGCGCGGTCTTGACGATGCCGATCATGTGATCGCCCCGGCCGGCATTTGCGGACCGAGCGATGAGCGATCTACCGATTGGCGATTTATATTAGTGCGCTGCAGCAAGATCAGTCTCCGCCGGAATGACTAAGGTATCCCAATGCGTTAGAATAGGCGCCAGCGGCTTTTCCACGAGCTTCTATTGCATCGCAACATGGAGAGTGCGCAGCAGCATTTGCTCCGTGGGCCTTCTGCTGTCAAGGCGGTCGGCGGGGATTTGGGGTGCGGCATTATCGGCTGTCGGCCCCTCGGCCGTCGTCGGCGCTGCTCGAAAATCCTGGTCGCCTTCGCGATCGACGGCGATGACGCGTGAAATTTCAGGCCGTTCGTAAAACCGATTCCCGCTCTATCGCTAGGGTCTCGTAAATTCCCTGGGTGCAGGTTTGCGGCGTCGTATATTGCGGATGTCGTCTTATGAAGAATTTTGGTCTGCTCGTTCTCGCAACGATTGGCCTTTGCCTGGCCGGCACTGCCGCGCAGGCGGATACATCATTGCGGGTGTTCACCAGTTCCCAGACGGCGCCCAAGACCTATGTCGATCACGACAGCCCGGCGGGATATCTGGTCGAGATCACGGTCGAGGCGCTGCACCGCGCCGGCTATGTTGCCGAGATCGAGGCGCTGCCCTGGGCGCGCGCCGTTGCCGAGGCCGAGGCCGGCGGGGGCCTGATCACCGGCTTTTCCCGAACGGTCGAGCGCGACACGCTGTTCGACTATTCCGACGTCGTCTATGAGGATCGCATCGTTCTTGTCACCCGGCGGGATGCGGATTTCCCGTTCAACAGCCTGAGCGACCTCGATGGCCGCACGATCGGCCTCCAGCGGGGCGGCAGCTACGGGCCGGCGTTGGAAGCGGTGCTGGGCCAGTTTCATGCGGTGCGCGACAACGGTCATTGCGAGCGGTTGAAGATGCTGGACGCCGGCCGGATCGACGGCGCGATCGTGTCCGGCGGCGTCGCCGCCGTGCTGTTCAATGCCGCCGTGGCCGGGCTGGACCCGCGCGAGCTGGTGATCCATGCGACTCCGGTCGCGATCGATCCGAACTACATCGCCATCGCCCGGAGCCGTGCCGACGGGGCCGAGATCATCGGCCGGGTCAACCGCGCGCTGGCCGCCATGGCGCATGACGGCACGACGCGTCGGATCATAGCCGCCTACGAGGTCGACGCCGGGTTATGACCGGTTGCGGTTATAGACGTCGAAGCAGACGGCGGCGAGCAGCACCAGGCCCTTGATCACCTGCTGCCAGTCGATGCCGACGCCGATGATCGACATGCCGTTGTTCATGATGCCCATGACGAAGGCGCCGATCACCGCGCCGGTCACCCGACCGACGCCGCCCGAGGCGGACGCGCCGCCGATGAAGCAGGCGGCGATGACGTCGAGTTCGAACGAAGTGCCGGCCTTGGGCGTCGCCGTGTTGAGGCGGGCGGCGAAGATCAACCCGGCCAGCGCCGACAGCACGCCCATGTTGACGAAGGTCAGGAAGGTCAGCCGCTCGGTCTTGATGCCCGACAGCTTGGCCGCCTTCTCGTTGCCGCCCAGCGCGTAGATCCGCCGGCCGATCGTCGTGCGCAGCGTGACGAAGGTATAGAGCGCGATCAGCACGACCATGATCATCAGCACGTTCGGCAGGCCGCGGTAGGACGACAGCAGATAGCCCAGGCCCAGCACGATGATCGCCATGACCGCGTTCTTCAGCCCGAAGAACAGGGCCGAATCCTGCGCGATGCCGTTGCGCTGCCGCCGGATGCGGTTGCGCAGGCCCAGGCCGATCATGGCGACGGTCAGCAGGATGGTGAGGGCGAGCGAGGTGATGTTGAGCTTGCTGCCGGCGATGATGTCCGGCACGAAACCCGAACTCAGCTTCTGGAACAGGACCGGGAAGGGGCCGATCGACTGGCCCTCCAGCACGACCAGGCACAGACCGCGGAACACCAGCATGCCGGCCAGCGTGACGATGAAGGACGGGATCTTGAAGAAGGCGATCCAATAGCCCTGCGCCGCGCCGATCAACCCGCCCGCGGTCAGGCACAGCACCGAGGTCAGCACCATATCGAGATGGAATTGCACCATCAGCACGGCCGCCATCGCGCCGATGAAGCCCGCGACCGAGCCGACCGACAGGTCGATATGGCCGGCGACGATGACGAGCAGCATGCCCAGCGCCATGATGACGATGTAGCTGTTCTGCAGCACGAGGTTGGTCAGGTTGAGCGGCAGCAGCAGCGTGCCGTTCGTCATCTTCTCGAAGAAGATCACGATCAGGGCCAGCGACAGGATCATGCCGTATTCGCGCAGATGGCCGCGCATCGTGACCTTGGCCGGCGCTTGCGGCGGACGGGCTTCCTTGGCCGCGGGGGCCGTGAATTTCAAACTCATGACGCCATCTCCCCGGCCTTGACGATCGATCTCATGATTTTTTCCTGCGAGGCGTCGGCGGCGGCCATCTCGGCGACCAGCCGGCCCTCGTTCATGACGTAGATCCGGTCGCACACGCCCAGCAGCTCCGGCATTTCCGACGAGATCATCAGCACGCTCTTTCCCTCGTCGGCCAGGCGGTTGATGATGGTGTAGATCTCGTATTTGGCGCCGATATCGATGCCGCGCGTCGGCTCGTCCAGGATCAGCAGGCGCGGGTCGGCATAGAGCCATTTGCTCAGCACGACCTTCTGCTGATTGCCGCCCGACAGGTTGCCGGTCAGTTGCAGGATGTCCGGACTGCGGATCTTGAGCTGGCGCCGGTAGTCGTTGGCGACCTGGGCCTCGCGGCCGTCGTCGATCACCGCATGGCGGGCGACGCCGTCGAGGTTGGCCAGCGAGATATTGTGCATGATGTTGCTGCCGAGCACGAGGCCCAGGTGCTTGCGGTCCTCGGTCGCGTAGGCGATGCCATGCGCGATCGCCTTCGGGATGGTGCCGATGTCGACCGGCTTGCCGTCCAGCGTGGCCGTGCCGCTGATGTTGCGGCCATAGGCCCGGCCGAACACGCTCATGGCGAACTCGGTCCGCCCGGCGCCCATCAAGCCGGCCAATCCCACGATCTCGCCGCGCCGGACGTTGAGGTCGATGTTCTTCACCACCTGCCGGCCGGCATGGCGATGATGGTAGACGCTCCAGTTCTTCACCTCGAACAGCACGTCGCCGATCGCGGGCGTGCGCTTGGGGTAGCGGTCGTCGAGCGAGCGGCCGACCATGTTGCGGATGATGCGGTCCTCGCTGATCGGCTCGGCCCGGCAATCGAAGCTTTCGACCGTGGCGCCGTCGCGCAGGATCGTGATGGTGTCGGCGACCTTGGAAATCTCGTTCAGCTTGTGCGAGATCAGGATCGAGGTGATGCCCTGGGCCTTGAACGCCAGCAGCAGGTCGAGCAGCACGTCGCTGTCGCTCTCGTTCAGGCTCGCCGTCGGCTCGTCGAGGATCAGCAGCTTGACCTCTTTCGACAGGGCCTTGGCGATCTCGACCAGCTGCTGCTTGCCGACGCCCAGGTGGGTCACCAGCGTCTCCGGCGGCTCGTCGAGCCCGACGGTCGCCAGCAGCGCCTTGGTCTTGCCCATCACCGACATCCAGTCGATCACGCCGTAGCGCGCCTGCTCGTTGCCCAGGAACACGTTCTCGGCGATCGACAGCAGCGGCACCAGCGCCAGTTCCTGGTGGATGATGATGATGCCGATCCTCTCGCTGTCGGCGATGGTGCGGAACTGGCGTTCCTCGCCCTGATAGACGATCTGGCCGTCGTAGGAGCCGTGCGGATAGACGCCGCTCAGCACCTTCATCAGTGTCGATTTTCCGGCGCCGTTCTCGCCGACGATGGCGTGGATCTCGCCGCGGCGGACCACCAGATTGACGTTGTCCAGGGCATTGACCCCCGGGAACGTCTTGGTGATGCCGCGCATCTCCAGGATCGCGTCCATGGCTTCCTTCCCTTGGTGTCGCCCGAGGGCCCTGCGGCCTCTTGTCAGACCGTGAACGCTGCGGCGCGCGTCGAGGGTTCCCCCCAATCCGCGCGCCGCCATCGACGTCAGTGGATTTGGCTTTCCTTGTAATAGCCGCCGTCGACCAGGACCTGTTTCCAATTGGTGGCATCGACCACGACCGGCTTCAGCAGATAGGCCGGCACGACCTTGATGCCGTTGTTGTAGGTCTTGGTATCGTTGACCGGCACGGGCGTGCCTTTCTCGATCGCCTCGACCATGTCGACGGTCACCTTGGCCAGCTGGCGCGTGTCCTTGTAGATGGTCGAGTGCTGTTCGCCGGCCAGGATCGACTTGACCGACGGGATCTCGGCATCCTGCCCGGTCACGACCGGCATCGGCTGGTTGGCGCCGCCGTAGCCGACGCCCTTCAGCGACGAGAGGATGCCGATGCTGAGCCCGTCATAGGGCGACAGCACGGCATCGAGGCGCTTGTTGCCGTAGTAGGCGCTCAGCAGATTGTCCATGCGCGCCTGGGCGACGGCCCCGTCCCAGCGCAGGGTCGAGACCTTGTCCATGCCCATCTGGCCGCTCTGCACTACCAGCTTGCCCGACTTGATGTAGGGATCCAGCACCGACATGGCGCCGTCGTAGAAGAAATAGGCGTTGTTGTCGTCGGGCGAGCCACCGAACAGCTCGATGTTGAACGGGCCCTTGCCCTGCTTCAGGCCCAGCGCGCTCTCGATCGAGCCGGCCTGCAGCACGCCGACCTGGAAATTGTCGAAAGTCGCGTAATAATCCACGTTCGGCGATTTGCGGATCAGGCGGTCATAGGCGATGATTTTGATCTTCTTGTCGGCCGCCTGCTGCAGCACGTCCGACAGCGTGGTGCCGTCGATCGCCGCGATCACCAGGATCTTGTCGCCCTTGGTGATCATGTTCTCGATCTGCGACAGCTGGTTCGGGATGTCGTCCTCGGCATATTGCAGATCGGTCTTATAGCCCTTGGCCTCGAACTGCTTGACCATGTTGTTGCCGTCGTCGATCCAGCGCGCCGACGATTTCGTCGGCATGGCGATGCCGATCGTATCCTTCTGCTGCGCCTGGGCGCTGGCGCCGAACACCACCGAGCCCAGCATCATGGCCGTCAGTACGAATTTTGCCGTCATCGCGTTCCTCCCATCTGGCGCGCCGGCCGGTATGCTCCGGCTCGGCGCTATTTATGATTAGTACCGCGTCATAAATCGGCGGATTTTCGTTCTGGTTCAGCCGCTTCGATCGATCGGCCTCGGAACGGGAGGTGCTTGTGGTCGCGTCTGTTATGGGCGGAAACTCAGGTTTTCGCCGCAGTCTTCGTGTAAAACATTGTAAACGAACGTCTTTAAAAACAACTCATACATATTGGCACGCCGAAAGCCGGCGCTCAAGCCCGGGGATTATTGCGTAGGGGTATGACAAAAAAGGCCGACCCCCGGGTCGGCCTTCGACGAGGCATGACGGCGACTAAACCGCCGGCACGACCCGTCCGCGGCATTCGCCGAAGCCGATGGAGACGAAGCCGTCGCGCCGGCACTGGGCGCGGAAGATCACCTCGTCACCGTCCTCCAGGAAACGGCGGGCTTCGCCGGACGGCAGGGTCAGCGGCTTGCGGCCGCCTTCGGTGATTTCCAGCAGGCTGCCGAAACTGTCGGTCGTGGTGCCGGAAATGGTGCCGGAACCGAACAGGTCGCCGGGGCCGAGGTTGCAGCCGCCCGAGGCGTGATGCGCCACCATCTGGGCCGGGGTCCAATAGAGTTCGCGTGTATTGCTGCCGCCGATGCGGATGGCCTCCTCGCCGGCCAGGCGCTGGCCGGCGGTCAGCAGCAGCACGTCGAGCGACACGTCGAGCGCGCCCGCCGCCTGGTCCCCGTCGTCCCACAGGTAGTCGAGCGGCCGCGGATCGCCGGCCGGCCGGGCGGCCTGGGCGACGCGGAACGGCGCCAACGCCTCCGGCGTCACCAGCCAGGGCGACACGGTCGTGTGGAAATTCTTCGCCAGGAACGGACCCAGCGGCTGGTATTCCCAGCCCTGGATGTCGCGCGCCGACCAGTCGTTCAGCAGGCAGTACCCGACGATCTGTTCGGCCGCGTCCGCGATCGGCACGGGGGCGCCGAGGGCGTTGCCCGGCCCGATCCAGATGCCCAGCTCCAGTTCATAGTCGAAATTGCGCGACGGGCCGTAGCTCGGGAATTCCTCGGTCGCCGGCTTGCGCTGGCCGTTCGGCCGGACGATGGCGCCGCCGGAGGCGCGCACCGAGGAGGCGCGGCCGTGGTAGCCGATCGGCACGTATTTATAGTTCGGCATCAGCGGCTGGTCGGGCCGGAACAGCCGGCCGACATTGGTCGCGTGGTTGATGCCGGCGTAGAAATCCGTGTAATCGCCGATCCGGGCCGGCAGATGCAGCACGCAATCGACCGCCTTATGCAGCAGCACGGTCGCATAGCCCTCGACCTTGGCGCGCTCGGCGCCGGCCGCGTCGAGCAACTCCGACAGGCGGGCGCGCAGCGCGACGCGGGCGGCGGAGCCCAGCGCCATCAGCGGATTGAGCGTGGCGCCGGACGCGGCTTCGGCCGCGTCGCGGGCCAGACCGGAGAACAGGCCCAGGCTGAACGCCTCCTTCAGATCCAGGATCTCGTCGCCGATCGCGACGCCGCCGCGCGGGCTACCGCCATGGGGCGAAAAAATCCCGAACGGCAGGTTCTGGATCGGGAAATCCGCATGGCCATTGGCGCTGGCGATCCAGCTGCGGCGGCTCTGGTCGTGGGTCTGATCGAGTGGGGACATCATGCTTTCCGGAAATTGCTGCCGAGACCGTCCCAGCAGGCATCGTAATCCTGCTGCAGTTCGGGGGCGGCCATGGCCCAACCGGTCGGGCGCAGGACCCAGCGGGTCTCGAACATGAAGGCCAGCGTATTGTCGATCTTGTGCGGCTGCAAGCTGGCCTCGACCGCCTTCGTATAGCTGGCGAGGTCGGGGCCATGGCCCGACATGCAATTATGCAGGCTCATGCCACCCGGGGCGAAGCCGCCGGCCTTGGCATCATACGCGCCATGGACCAGCCCCATGAACTCGTTCATGACGTTGCGATGGAACCAGGGCGGCCGGAACGTATGCTCGGCCACCATCCAGCGCGGCGGGAAGATCGCGAAATCGGCGTTGGCCGTGCCGGGCTGTTCGCTGGGCGCGGTCAAGACCGTGAAGATCGACGGGTCGGGATGGTCGAAGCTGACCGTGCCGATCGTGTTGAACCGGGCCAGATCATATTTGTACGGCACGTAATTGCCGTGCCAGGCGACGACGTCGAGCGGCGAATGGGCGAGGTCGGTCGCCCAGAGATTGCCCTGGAATTTCTGCACGACCTGGACCGGCCGCTCGAGCTGTTCGAACCAGGCGGTGGGCGTCAGGAAGTCGCGGGCATTGGCCAGTCCGTTGGCGCCGATCGGGCCCAGCTCGGGCAGGCGGAACAGCGCGCCCTGGTTCTCGCAGACATAGCCGCGCGCCGCGCCGTCCGGCAGCTCGACCCGGAAGCGCAGGCCGCGCGGGATCACGGCGATCTCGCCCGGCGCCAGATCGAGCTTGCCCAACTCGGTGAACAGCGCGATCCGGCCCTGCTGCGGCACCAGCAGCAATTCGCCGTCGGCGTCGTAGAATACCCGATCGACCATCGCGCGATTGGCCCGGTAGACATGGATCGAGACGCCGGAGCCGGTGCCGGCATCGCCATTGCCGGCGACGGTGGCCAACCCGTCGATGAAGTCGGTCGGCGCGCTCGGCAGCGCCAGCGGGTCCCAGCGCAGCCGGTTGGGCGAGGCCTCGGCTTCGAACGTGCCGGTGATCAATCCATTGTCGATGCGCTTATAGGGCCGGTGGCTGGCGGTCGGCCGGGTGCGATAGAGCCAGGACCGCTTGCTCTCGCTCCGCGGCGCGGTGAAGGCCGTGCCGCTCAACTGCTCGGCATAGAGGCCGAGCGGCACGCGCTGCGGCGAATTCTGACCCTGGGGCAGGGCGCCCGCGACCGCCTCGGTCGCGAAGCTGTTGCCGAAGCCGGAGAGATAGGCGCCGGGCCCCACGGCATCCTCGGTCTGGGTCATCGCGTCCGCCTCCGATTTATGGTTTCATTTGAAACTAAATATAGAATTTTGTCGAGCGCACGTCCAGTCAACTTGTCGACTGGCTATGCGATCGCCCGGGCCAACGTCTGCGGCTCGTCAACATAGCAGGCGATCCTGCCCGATGTGGTCGTGATCAGCAGGTTGGCCGGCTGCAACAGGCACAGGCGCTGCAGGTCCTTCGCGCGATCCGGGGTTCCATCGATCGGGTCGACCGTGCGGATATCGGCCAAGGCCACCGTGACGCTGCGCAGCAGCCCAAGCCTCAGGGTCAAGGTGGTTTTGTCGAGTAGCACGGGTCGCAGAGTGAAGGACCGGATCGTCCCGATTAGATACAACACGCCCAGCACCGACAGATCGGTCAGGACCCAGGCGGCTTGAATACTCCAATGCCGGATCACGACATGGCCGACCGCCCCCTCGACCACACTCAGAAAAGCCATCAGACCGACGGCATGGATGTCCATCGAGCGGCGATGATAGGTGAACGGCGTGGTCCCGACCGGGACATCGGGCTTGGCCCGCCAGGCGAACAAGGCGTAATAGCCTACCATCAACCAGGCCTTCAGCCGGCCGGGCAATTCAGGCGTCACACCGTCACCAGCGTCCCATCGATCACCGCCTTCCGGTGCAGCATCCGGAGCAGGTGCCGGTCCTGATCGGCCAGCCGCCCGGTCTTGACCGCCTCGCGCATGGCGGCGAGGCGGATCTTCAGCACGTCGGACACCTGGGGTGCGGCCAGCAGCTCGTCCAGCTTGCTGAGGTCGGCGCCATCGGACGCGCGTTTCGGGCGGGCCGCGGCCGGGGCGGGGCTCAGCAGCCGGTCCCAATCGCCGCCGCTGGCGCGCAGCATGGCGTCGATATGGCGCGCGGCGTTCAGCACCTCGCCGTCATGGGCGGAGCCGAGCATGCCCAGCAGCTTGACCAGCCGCGCGCGATCGAACTTGTCCGGCATCGGCGCGGGATCAGGCGGACGCGAGCGGCAGCAGCGAGCGCAGCTTTTCCGCCAGATCCGCCGGCCGGTAGGGCTTCTTCAGGAAATTGGCCGAGCTGACCAGGCCGCCTTCCTGCGGCTGGGTGTCGGAATAGCCGGAGGTGAACAGGATCTTCAGCTCCGGCCGGCGCTTCTGGATCTCGCGCGCCATCATGACGCCGTCGAGCAGCCCGGGCATGACGATGTCGGTCAGCACGATGTCGATCTCGGGATTGGACTGGGCCGCGATCAGGCCGGCGTCGCCGGTCTCGGCCTCGATCACCCGGTAGCCCAGGTCGTCGAGCACGCCGCAGGCATATTGCCGCACGGCCTCGTCATCCTCGACCACCAGAACCGTCTCGCCGCGGCCCAGACTGAACTCGCGCTGCGGGGCGACATGGTCGGGCAGGATCTTGGTCAGCGCGCGCGGCAGATAGATCCGCACGCGCGTGCCGACGCCCTCGGTGCTCTCGATCGCGATATGGCCGCCGGACTGGCGCACGAAGCCGTAGATCATGCTGAGGCCCAGGCCGGTGCCGCGGCCCTGGGGCTTGGTCGTGAAGAACGGCTCGAACACCCGGTCCAGCACATCCTGCGGCATGCCGCTGCCGGTATCGCTCACGCTCAGCAGCACGCAGGAGTCGAGCCCGCCGGGCAGGCCCAGCACCTGGCTCGGCTTGGGTTGGGCGTTCTCCGTCTCGATGACGATCCGGCCGCCGTCGGGCATGGCGTCGCGCGCATTGAGGATCAGGTTCAGCAGCAGGCTTTCGACCTGGTTGCGATCGACGAGCGACTGCCACAGGCCGTCGGCCGGCCGGATATCGATTTCGATGCGCTCGCCCACGGTCTTGCGCAGCAGGTCGCGGATGCCGTTCACGACCGTGTTGAGGTCGAGCGCTTCCGGCTGGAGCTGCTGCTTGCGCGAAAAGGCGAGCAGCTGCTGGGTCAGCCGTTCGGCCCGGCTGGTCGCCATCGAGGCCGCCGTCGCCAGGCGCTTCACGTCGGGCCGGTCGCCCAGGCGCATTTCCAGCAGTTCGAGATTGCCGGCAACGATGGTCAGCACATTGTTGAAATCATGGGCGATACCGCCGGTGAGCTGACCGACCGCCTCCATCTTCTGGGCCTGGCGCAGGGCTTCTTCCAGCCCGCGCTGCTCGGTCGTGTCATGCAGGAAGGCGACGCCGCCCAGGATGGTGCCGGCTTCGCCATAGACCGGCGCGATGGTCGCTTCGAAGAAGCCGCGCCGGCCGGTCTTGGCGAAGACGAAGGGTTCGTCCGACAGCGTGATCGAATGGCCATCGATCGCCTGGTCCATGGCCTCGACCACGCCGCTGGCGCCATAGCCGACGCCGAACATCTCGGGCGACTTGCCCAGGATCTCGGCGGCGGTGACGCCGGTCATGCGCTCCAGCGCCGAATTCCACAGGGTCAGCTGCCGGTCGCGGTCGAACGCGAACACGCCCTGGGGCGAGCTGCGCACCAGCAGTTCGGAGAATTCGCGCTCGCGCTTCAGCGCCGCCTCGGCATGGTTGCGGGCGGTGACGTCGACCAGCAGGGCGAACGACTCGCGGAACGCGCCGGTCGCGTCGCGCTCCAGGCGCGAGGACAGCAGCACGTCGAGGATGGCGCCGTTCTGCCGGACGAACTGATAGGGCGCGTCGCGCACTTCGCCGACCGCCAGGAATGCGGCCCAATGGCTCTCCTGAAACCGGGCCGCCGAGTCGGGCAGCATGAATTCGCTGAGATGCCGGCCGATCACCGCGTCGCGGTCATAGCCCAGCATGGTCAGCCAATAATCGCTGACGCCGATCAGCCGGCCGCCGGCGTCGAGCGAATGCATCGGCGCCGGCGAGCGGTTGTAGAGCGTGCGATAGCGCTCTTCCGACAGGCTCAGGGCCTCGACCGCGGCGGTGCGGTCGCGGATTTCGGCGGAAAGGTCGGCGTTGATCTGCGCCAAGGCGTCCGGCGACGGCATCGACAGCGCGCGCGGCAGCATCGGCCAGATCGCGATCGCGGTGACGACCGAGATGACGGCGGTCAGCGCCTTGGCCAGGCCCTCGGCCGCGTAATCCGCGTGCCACAGGGTCCAGACGCTGAAGAAATGCGTGGTGCCGCAGGCGATGATGAAGGCGGCGAACAGCCCGATCAGCCCGGTGAACTCGACGCTGCGGCGCCGGACCAGAAAGACCGTGAGCGCGATCGGAATCGAATAATACGCCAGCCCGATCGCCAGATCGGAGATCACATGGAGCCACAGCAGGTCGGGCCGCCAGAACAGGCACGTGCCATGCGCCAGCAGGGTCGACGTGTCGAAAAAACCGGAGAGCGCACTCATCGTGTCGAATATTCCCCTTCAGCGCGGGCCGGCGAAGACGCGGCTGCCAGCATAGCAAGCGCGCGGTGCGTTGAAAGGTGCGTCGGCGGCTGCATCATACGGGGGACAGGTATACGTCGATACCCCCGGATTGTTGCGGCCGGGAAAACTTGCTAGGGTCCCGCCGCGATCCGTGTCGTCCGTCGCTGGCGACCCCCATCTAAAGTACGATTGCCCCGACCTTGGTCACAACACCGCCCGTCCCGACGCCCTTCGACATCACCACCGTCACCATCGAAGACGAGATGAAGCGCTCGTATCTCGATTACGCCATGAGCGTGATCGTTTCGCGAGCGCTGCCTGACGTCCGTGACGGCTTGAAACCGGTCCATCGCCGCATCCTCTATGCGATGAAGGAGACCGGCAACGAGTGGAACCGGGCCTTCCGCAAGTCCGCCCGCGCCGTCGGCGACGTCATGGGTAAATACCATCCCCATGGCGACAGCTCGATCTACGAGGCCCTGGTTCGCATGGCGCAGGATTTTTCCATGCGCCTGCCGCTGATTCAAGGCCAGGGCAATTTCGGCTCGATGGACGGCGATCGCGCCGCGGCCATGCGCTACACCGAGGCGCGTCTGGCCAAGGTGTCGGAATACATGCTGGCCGATATCGACAAGAATACCGTCGATTTCCAGCCGAACTACGACGAGCGCACCGTCGAGCCGATGGTGCTGCCCGCCCGATTCCCGAACATCCTGGTCAATGGCGCCGGCGGCATCGCCGTCGGCATGGCGACGAACATCCCGCCGCATAACCTGGGCGAAGTGATCGACGCCTGTTTCGCCTATATCGAAAACCCGGGCATCACGGTCGACGAGCTGCTGATGATCGTGCCGGGCCCGGATTTCCCGACCGGCGGCCTGATCATGGGCCGCAGCGGCAGCCGCGCCGCCGCCCAGACCGGGCGCGGCTCGGTCGTGATGCGCTGCCGCCACCATGTCGAAGAGGTCCGCAAGGACCGCGAAGCGATCATCGTCACCGAGATTCCCTATCAGGTGAACAAGTCGCGCCTGATGGAGCGCATCGGCGAAGTCGTGCGCGAGAAGCTGGTCGAGGGCATCTCGGACCTGCGCGACGAGTCGGACCGCGACGGCGTGCGCATGGTCATCGAGATCAAGCGCGACGCCTCGCCGGAAGTGGTGATGAACCAGCTGTTCCGGCACACGCCGCTGCAGACGACGTTCGGCGTCAATACCCTGGCGCTCAACCGCGGCCGTCCGGAGCTGATGACGCTCAAGGACATCATCGCGCTGTTCATCGAGTTCCGCGAAGAGGTCATCACCCGCCGGACCATCTTCGAGCTGGGCAAGGCGCGCGAGCGCGCCCATGTCTTGGCCGGCTTGGCCGTCGCCGTCGCGAACATCGACGAGATCATCCGGGTCATCCGCTATGCCCGCGATCCGGTCGAGGCGCTGCAGCAGCTGACGCAGCGCTCCTGGCCCGCCGCCGACGTGGCGCCGCTCATTGAACTGATCAGCGAGCCCGGCCGCGGCGTCGGCGCCGACCAGACCTATTACCTGTCGGAGCCGCAGGCCAAGGCCATCCTGGAACTGCGCCTGCAGCGCCTGACCGGTCTCGAGCGCGACAAGATCGCCGCCGAGTTGAGCGAAATCGTCGAAAAGATCTCCGAGCTGCTCGGCATCCTGCGCTCCAAGGAGCGCAAGTACGAGATCATGGTGGCCGAACTGCGCGAGATCCGCGACCAGTTCGCCACGCCGCGCAAGACCCAGATCGAGGATGTCGAGCATGAGACCGACATCGAGGATCTGATCGAGCGCGAGGACATGGTCGTCACGGTCAGCATGAACGGCGCCATCAAGCGCGTGCCGGCCTCCACATATCGCGCCCAGCGCCGCGGCGGCCGCGGCCGCTCGGGCATGGCGATCCGAGACGAGGATTCGGTCAGCCAGCTGTTCGTGGCCTCGACCCATACGCCGGTGCTGTTCTTCACCTCCAGCGGCAAGTTCTACAAGCTCAAGGTCTGGCGCCTGCCGGTCGGCACGCCGCAGTCGCGCGGCCGGGCGATCATCAACCTGCTGCCCAACATCCAGCCCGGCGAATCGATCTCGGCCATCCTGCCGCTGCCCGAGGACGAGGCGACCTGGGGCGATTTCACCGTCCTGTTCGGCACGTCCAAGGGCAATGTCCGGCGCAATTCGCTGGCCGATTTCGCCAATGTCATGTCGAACGGCAAGATCGCCATGAAGTTCGAGGGCGAGGATGCCGACGATTCGCTGATCGGCGTCGGCATCTGCACCGCCGAGCATGACGTGCTGCTGTCGACCCGCCGGGGCCGCTGCATCCGCTTCCGCGCCGACGACGTGCGCGTGTTCGCCGGCCGCAACTCGGTCGGCGTGCGCGGCATCCGCCTGCTCGACAAGAACGGTCCCGACGCGGTCATCTCCATGTCGATCATCGACCATGTCGAGGCCGATGCCGGCGAGCGCGACGCCTATCTGGGCCTGTCGAACAAGAAGCGCCGTGCCGCCACCGGCGAGCCCGACCTCGAGACCGAGATCGTGGAAGCCGAGCCCGAGGCGGAATCCGAGGAGGGCGAAGCCGCCGGCCCGGCCGAGATCGACGAGGCGCGGTTCAACGAGCTGGAGGCGCGCGAGCAGTTCCTGCTGACCGTGTCGACCAAGGGCTTCGGCGTCCGCACCTCGGCCTATCACTTCCGCATCACCAAGCGCGGCGGCCAGGGCATCGACAATATGGATGTCGCCCGACGTGGCGACGAAGTGCTGGCGGTGTTCCCGGTCGAGCATGACGACGAGATCGTGCTGGTGTCGAACGAGGGCCAGGTCATCCGCTGCCCGGTCGACGGCATCCGCATCTCGGGTCGCCGGACCCAGGGCGTCACCGTGTTCCGCGCCGGCGAGACCGAGCGGGTGGTGTCGATCGCCTCGATGAAGGATCCGGCGGATGCCGCCGGGGTCGGAGAGGGCGAGGAACCGACCGGGACCGAGGAAGCCGGGGGCGAGCCGCCCGCTGTGACCGAGACGCCCGACGGCGACACGCCGACGGCCTGATTTGATCGGATCTGACGCTAAGGGAGACACCCGCATGAGCCAGCCGCGCATCGGCGTCTATCCCGGGACGTTCGATCCGATCACCAACGGCCATCTGGACGTGATCGTCCGGGCGGCGGCGCTGGTCGATCATCTGATCGTCGGCGTCGCCCGGAACGACGGCAAGGGCCCGCTGTTCAAGACCGACGAGCGGGTCGCCATGGCCCAGGCCGAGCTGGCGCATCTGGACGACCAGGCCCTGGCGGCCCGGATCGAGGTCCGGCCGTTCGACGTGCTGCTGATGAATTTCGCGGTCGAGGTCGGGGCGAAGGTCATCATCCGCGGCCTGCGCGCCGTGTCGGACTTCGAATATGAATTCCAGATGGCCGGCATGAACTCGCATCTCAACCCCTCGGTCGAGACCGTGTTCCTGATGTCGTCGGACCGGCATCAGTTCATCTCGTCGCGCTTCGTCAAGGAGATCGGCAAGCTGGGCGGCGACGTCGGCCATTTCGTCTCGCCGCGCGTCGTGGCCCAGCTGAAGACCCGGTTCGCCGAGTTGGGCCAGGCCTGAGCGTCAGGCCTCGCTGCTGACCAGGCGGAGCGGGGCGGGGGCGCGCGCGACCCTGACCAGGCCGGCGGCCAGCGGCAAGGCGTGCGCCGTGGCGATGAGCCCGAAGGCCAGATAACCGCAGGCATCGCAAGCGTCGGATGGCAGCAGCGCCGGCGCCAGATTGCCGGCGACGGTGGCGAGCGTGGTCACGACGACCGCGCTCAGCAATGTCCAGAATGCGACGGCCGCCCGCCGACTCTCCAGGTCTCGCATGTCCGACATCCCCGCGGTGTTCCCGACCGGCGGATCATGCCCGACTTGAACCGCCCCCGTGTGTGACACCGCTCATAGCGCTGGCGGAACGGGCTACCCCCTTGTCAGGCCATCAGGCGGCCGCCGACATTGCGGACCCGCTCGCCGACGGGCGCCTCGGCCTCGACGGACCGGGTCTTGGCTTTCGTGTCGGTCTGCGACGGCACCGGAGACCGGGGCGCGGTATCGCGCACGACTTCATGATCAGCAACGGTCGAGTGGGTCATCGTAGCCTCCAGGATTGCACTGCACCATCACAACGGGCCAGGGTCGAACCTTGTTCCATAATGATTTTGTGACATTCGCGGTGCAGTCCGTGCCGCACCGCAAAACAAAACGCCGGCCCTCGGAAGGGCCGGCGTCTGGTCTCGGATCTTGGTGAGCCCGATGGGATTCGAACCCATGACACTTCGATTAAAAGTCGAATGCTCTACCAGCTGAGCTACGGGCTCGGACGCTGGTTTGGTAAAGTTACAACGCCGTGGGGTCAACCCCTGTCGGCACATGGCGGCGCGTCGTGTGGGTCAGGCGGCGGGGAAGCGGTGCCGGATGGGGAGATCGTCGGCGAGTTTGACCGGGTCGCACACAGTCACGGACGACGAGAGCGCCGGGCAGAGGCTCGGTGGCGCTATCATTGCCGCAGGGAACAGGTGCCGCATCAAGCCCGTACTGAATGGAAGCGCCCGACCGCAGCGGAAGAGACGGCGGTTGGTCGCCAACGATCTGTATAGAATTTGCTACATGGCACGATCAACCAACGGCACTCGATAGAGTGCACTGGCATGTATGGACGGCCCCTGCGTTGCAAGGTGATTTTTGACGTTTTGACGTTCTGGTCGGGTGCGGTCATGTATCCGGCCTGTCGGCGCGGTACATGTGACCGCTGGCCCTGATGAAGTTCGCGGATCGGCTCCCAAATCACCGTAGCGCGCTCGCGAGCGCATGCCAGTGCGCG
>Ga0302311_10001166_pt1 | contig 31490 bp, 25 predicted proteins | sample III_Palsa_N1_3_FD_200449 | JGI IMG/M metagenome (GOLD analysis project Ga0302311, IMG submission 200449) | Peat permafrost microbial communities from Stordalen Mire near Abisko, Sweden - III_Palsa_N1_3 | ecosystem: Environmental > Terrestrial > Soil > Palsa > Peat permafrost | place: Sweden... | reverse complement strand
GCGCTCGAGTCCGGGATCCACGCTCAACCGGCCCGCATACTTCGCGCCGGCGCCGGGCGCATTCGTGCGCGCCACCCCGACTTTCAATGCGAACCATTCATCGAGCGGGTCCACCGGCCAGTCGCTGCCGTAGGCAATGCGCGCCCCCGCGGCGGCCAGCACACCCGCAGGCTCCATGTACTTGAAGCGCGCAGCACCCAAGTAGTCGCGCGCATTGTCGATCGTATCGGATGCCGGCTTTTCCCATTGAAACGACAGTACGGGAATGGCATTCAACTGACGGTAACGCGGGAAGTCGGCCGGATCGACGATTTCATCATGCGCAATGGCTGCGCGAACATCCTTCTTGGGATACGTTTCACGAATGGCTTGAATACCGTCCAGCCCCTCGTGTACGGCTCGATCGCCGTCGGCATGCATATGCGGCTCGAAACCCGCCGCCACCACGTCGAGCAGCAAGGCACGCAGCACCGGCGCGGGGAAGTACACCTCAGGCCCGCGATTCGTGCTGGGCGCCCAGACACCGCCCGCACCTTGCGCGAAATAGGGCACCAGCATGGCGCCGGATAGCGCGGGCGCGGAGATCACACCATCGAGAAATAGCTTCACGTTGCGCACCGTCATGCCGGGACGGACATCGACGGGCCCGCCGTCATACCGATGTGCCAGGGCGGTGACCTGTGCGACCGCTTTCTTCGGCTCGGGGCCCTCGGGCGGTGTGATGAGCACCGCGAAATGCGCGCGCGCCGTCAGTCCTCCCGCACGCTCCACACTGGCGAACGCCGCCAGTGCCGGTGGCACGGCCATGGCGTCCAGGAACGTGGTGATACCCTGCCTTCGCATGGCGTCCAAGGCCGCCGTCGCGGACTTCACATCGTCCGCCGCCGTGGGTTTGGGTATTTTGTCGGTCACCAAATCCTGGGCCGAGTCATCCAAGAGGCCGGTGGGATTTCCCGTCGCATCGTGATTGATCTTGCCGCCCAGGGGATCCGCGGTTTTGGCATGGATGCCCGCGAGCGCAATGGCGCGCGAGTTCACCAAGGCGGAATGCCCGAAGGAGGAATTCACGACAATGGGTCGCTTGGTTTTCAACGCGTCCAGCACGGCACGCTGGGTCACCACGCCGGCGGGCAGCATGCCTTCCTGAAACCAATTCACCACCTCGAGCCAATCGTCCGGCTCTTGTTTTGAGGTGGCATCCAGACAGGCCTGAATCTTAGCCTGCATGCGCTCCACGGTGAGCTGTTCATAGTTCAAACTGCACTTGAGCAACGCTGCCCCGCCTTGCAAGGGGTGCATATGCCCGTCGACCAGACCGGGCATGAGCATTTTTCCCTGCAAGTCCACGACCTGAGTCTTCTCGCCGGTGTAGGGCGCCAACCCCGCATCATTGCCCACGTACACGATGCGGCCGTCGCGAATGGCCACCGCCGTTTGCACGCTGTCCTTCGCATCGACCGTGTACACATAGCCATTGCGATACACGGAGTCCGCGGGCGTTGCGGTGGCCGCGGCCGCCGCGGGACTCGCCGAAGTCGCGGCCTCGGCGGCCACCAATGACATTGCACCGAAACCCATCACCACGCCCGCCATCGCCAATCCCTTCAGGGACATCACAGGGTCAAATCGCATCGAGTGCCGCCTCCAAATCTGCCATTAAATCGCCGGCATCTTCGATGCCCACTGAAATGCGAATCAATGCATCGGTAATGCCGATGCGATCGCGCGTGTCCTTCGACAAACCCGAATGCGTGGTACTGGCCGGATGCGAAATCAGGGTCTCCGTACCGCCCAGACTCACCGCCAACTTGATCACCTGCAGCGCATCCAACATTCGGAAGGCCTCGGCCTCGCCGCCTTTCACGGCGAAGCCGAACGTCGAGCCGGCACTCTCGCATTGCCGCTCGAGCACCTTGCGCCGCGGATCATCGTCGGCCAAAAATCCGAGGTAATTCACCGCGGCGATCTTGGGATGCTTGCGCAGGAAAGCGGCCACCAGCGCCGCGTTCTGCGACGACTTATGCATGCGCAGAGACAAGGTCTCCATGGAGCGCATGATCATCCACGCCGTATTGGGATCGAGTTGCGTGCCCAGCGCGCCGCGCAGCTTCTTCACGGGGCCTACCATGTCCTTGGGGCCGGCGACTCCCCCTGCCACCAAGTCCGAATGGCCGCCGACGTACTTGGTCAGCGAGTACAGCACCAGATCCGCGCCATGAGCTAACGGCCGCTGAAACACTGGACCCAAGAAGGTGTTGTCCACCGCCACCGGAGGCCGGCCACCGCTTTGGCGATTGCCGATCAACTCCGACACCTCGCGCATCAACTTCAGGTCCACCAAGCCGTTGGTGGGATTGGCCGGTGTCTCCGTCATGATGAGACATACCCGCCCGCCGCTTTGCTCGGCCACCGCCGAGGCGCGCGCGGCGGCGGCATGCACGGCCTCGCGGTCGCAGCCTTCGGTAAAACTCACCGCATGGACACCGAACAACGGCAAGGTCTTCTCGATCAGCGTCTCGGTGCCGCCGTAAAGCGGTTGACTCATGAGAATGACATCGCCGGGGCGCACATAGGCCCACAAGGTGGTGGATATGGCCGCCATGCCGCTGGAAAACACCGCGGCCGTTTCGCTTCCCTCCCACAGCGCCAAGCGATCTTCCAGCACTTCCAGGTTGGGGTTATTGAAGCGCGAGTACACCAGGCCCGAAGCTTGGCCCACTCCGGGCTCGCGTCGGCCGGAGGTGAAATCGAAGAAATCCTTGCCATCCTGGGCTGTCTTGAAAACAAAGGTCGAGGTTAGAAAAATGGGTGGCTTCAGCGACCCTTCGGACAGGGTGGGGTCGTAGCCGAACCCCATCATCTGGGTTTCAGGCTTCAGCACGTGCTTGCCTATTTTACGTTTATGATAGCTGTCGTAACTCACGTTGGCCTCCGGACGATAACCATCGGTTCTGCGGTGGCCGCAATATTACTCGCTTAAGGTATAGCTCGTGCTGTTAACCCTCATTGCTGCGGCGGCCTTCGCCAGCACCCTCGCCGGCGGATTGCTGGCATTGGGTCTGCGCGACAAATTGCACCTCATCCTGGGGTTCAGCGCCGGCGCGGTCATCGGCGTGGCTTTTTTCGATCTCTTGCCGGAAGCAGTGACTGTCGGCGCGCAATTTCATACGCCGTCTGCGATTTTCGCTTGGACCGCGCTCGGCTTTCTGTCCTACCTGGTGCTCGATCGCATTCTGTCGTTTCACGGCGATGCGGCGCATCGCGGCGGCTTCACGGCCTCTGTGCTCTGCATACACAGCCTGCTCGACGGGGTCGCCATTGGCCTCGCCTTTCAGACATCGAAAGCCGTGGGCATCATCGTGGCGATAGCCGTGCTGACCCACGACTTCTCGGACGGCATCAACACCATGCACATCGTCTTGAAAAACCGCGGCAACCGCACGATCGCTCTGCGTTGGCTATTGCTGGATGCGGTGGCGCCCGTCTTGGGAATCATCTCGACGCTGTTCTTTACACTGCCTAGAGCCGGTTTCGGCGTGGCGCTAGCATTGTTCGCCGGCTTTTTCTTGTACATAGGCGCCAGCGATTTGATTCCCGAGAGTTATCACGCCCATCCGAAATTTCTCACCACGGGCATGACCCTGGCGGGCGCGGCGGTGCTCTATGCGGCCATTACCCTCATTGGCTGAGGGCTCAAGTCACCAATGGCTGGCCCGCGGGCTGCGGCGCAGCCCGGCTGGTCACGGCGATGCCGGCCGAGGCGAATACGATGCAGGCCACGGCCCCCCATTGGATGATGGTCAGTTTCTCGCCCAGAAAGACCAGGCCCGACAGAGCCGCCAGCGCCGGATCGCCGCTCATCAAGACGCCGAAGGTGCGCGTGGGCAGGCGAGTCATGGCATACATTTCCAGCGAATAAGGCAGCGCGCTCGACAGCACCGCCACCGCGCAGCCCAGCGGCAATAACCCAGGCGACAGCAGCGCCGTTCCCACATTCCCGAAGCCGATGGGCACGATCAGCATGGCCGCGATCACCGTTCCCAGCGCCGTCGTCTGACCGCCATGCGCACTGCCCGCCTTTTGCCCGGACAGGATGTAAATTGCCCAACAGACGCCGGCCGCCAAGGCGTATCCCACTCCCACCATGTCCACCGCCGCGGCAGAAAAACCCAGCGGCAGGAGCGCCAATAGTCCAAGGACCGCCAATCCTATCCATACGAAGTCGACGACTCGACGCGAGGTCGCGACCGCCACGCCCAAGGGCCCGGTAAATTCCAGCGCCACCGCTATCCCTAAGGGAATGTGGTTCAACGACTCGTAGAAGCACAGGTTCATGACGCCCATGGACAATCCATAGACCAAGATCATGCGCGCCTCGCGCATGCTCGGCCGGACGCGCCACGGCCGCCAGACCGGCAGCAGCATGAGGGCAGACAACCCCAAGCGTAGGGCCGTCGTGCCCGAGGCGCCCACCAGGGGAAACAATTGTTTCGCCACGGCCGCACCGATTTGGAAGCTGAGCATGGCCACAATGAGCACGGCAATGGTCAGAACGGCGGAAGCAGGCTTGAACGGGGCGGGAACTGTCACAATAATCCAGAAGTGAGTGAACACAGAGTAGCATCCGTGCGACGCGGGCACGCATTCTCGCACGGTAAGATAGCGCCGGTGCGACCGGTGCAGCGCGCCGATTTGCCAACCGACACCGTGGCTCTCTCGCGGTTTCTGCTGGGCAAGGTGCTGGTCCGCGAAGTGGGCGGGGAAGTCCTGACCGGCCGCATTGTCGAAACCGAGGCTTACATTCAAGGGGATCCTGCGTGCCATGCCTTTCGCGGCATGACTCCCCGCAACCGCTCGCTATTCCTCGACGTCGGCCATGCCTACGTTTACCTGTGCTACGGCACCTCGTACATGTTGAATGTATCCAGCGAGCGGGCAGGCATTGGTGAGGGGGTGCTGCTGCGAGCCCTGGAGCCGCTAGCCGGCATGGAACACATGCATCGCGCGCGCGAGGTCGGCCGGGCGCGGGATCTTGCCCGGGGGCCGGGTCGCTTGGCAGCGGCCATGCAGGTGGATTTACGCCACGATGGACTCGACCTCTTTGCCAAGGAAGCCCTATGGGTGGGCACCGACGATGCCCCCCTCGCGGCCATCGGTGAAAGTACCCGCATAGGACTCACCAAAGGTGCCGATTTGCGGCTACGCTACTTCGTCGCCGGCAGCGACTACCTCAGCGGTACCCGGAAACTCAATGCACTCCCCGCTTGACGCCTTGTTGGCCAGGCAGCCCATCATGGTGCTGGACGGCGCGCTGGCCACCGAACTCGAACGGCGCGGCGCCGACCTCGTCGATCCGCTGTGGTCGGCCAAATATCTGGTGGAGCAGCCGGAACTGATTCGCCGCGTGCATTGGGAGTATTTCAATGCCGGTGCTGACGTCGCCACCACGGCCACCTACCAGGCAACCTTCGAAGGCTTCGCGCGCCGCGGCTTCGACGTCGCTGCCGCGGCCGATCTGATGCGCGGCGCCGTCACGCTGGCCATTGAGGCGCGTGATGATTTTTGGGCGCTGCCGGGCAACCGCAAGGGTCGCCTGAGGCCGCTGGTCGCCGCTTCCATCGGCCCCTATGGGGCCTTCTTGGCGGATGGCTCGGAATATCGTGGCCGCTATGGTTTGAGCGAGAGCGAACTCAAGGCCTTCCACCGTCCGCGACTCAAAGTTCTGGCCGAAGCGGGAGCGGACCTGCTCGCCTTCGAAACCATTCCCTGCCTCGGCGAAGCCCTGGTACTGGCCGAACTGTTGACCGAGTTTCCGTCCCTGTGCGCGTGGATGAGCTTTTCCTGTCAGGACGGCAGCCGCAATTGCGAAGGCCAACTCGTTGCCGAGTGCGCCGTGGCATTGCAACCCTTCACGCAAATCGCTGCCCTGGGCGTGAACTGCACTCGCCCCGAACACATTGCCTCACTGCTCCGCCTCATGGGCGCGCGTACCGACAAGCCGCTCTTGGCCTATCCCAATTCGGGGGAACGGTACGATGCGGTGGCCAAGACCTGGCTTGGGTCTGCGGAGGGATTCGCTGCCCAGTCCCGCTCCTGGTACGAGGCGGGCGCCCGGCTCATCGGCGGCTGTTGCCGCACCACGCCGGGCGACATTGCCCTGCTGCGCGCCAGCTATTGTCGCTAGCGCCGGCGACGGTTAATGATCGGTAAAGTGCGGTTCGCGCTTCTCGAAGAAGGCGCGGACGCCCTCGACGCAGTCATGAGTTTCGAGGGTCATTTCCTGAGCACTGCGCTCCGCCCGCAACTGCTCCTGCAGAGAATTATCGAAGGTCGAGGCGTGCAGCGAGCGAATCTGGCCGAGTACCGCACAGGGGCCCGTCGCGAGCCGGCGCGCCACAGCCTGGGCACGCTCGACGACTTCGCCGGCCGGCACCACGCAGTAAGCCAGACCCCAGGACAGTGCCGTTGCCGCATCGATTTTCTCGGCCAACATCAAGGACGACAGCGAGCGTCCGCCGCCGATGCGCCGCGCCAGATGGAAGGTAATGCCGGCATCCGGCACCAAGCCGAGGCGCGCGAACGAGGGATGAAAATAGGCATTCTCGCCTGCGATGATAATGTCGCTGGCGAGGGCCAAACTCATGCCGGCGCCCACGGCCGCGCCATTCACGGCGGCGACGATGGGAAAGCGAAAGCCGCTCAAACGCAGAATCAGAGGGTCCATGAAGCGCCGCATCTCGAAGTGAGCGCGCTGTCTTGCTTCCTGGGTTTTCAAATCCACCGAGTGCAAATCCAACCCGCTGCAGAACACATCGTTGCTGCCGGTGAGTACTACGGCGCGCGCGCCGCTGTCGCCTTTTTGAATTTGATCCAGAGCCAGATGCATGGCTCGAATGATTGTGATGTCGATTGCGTTGCTCACCGCGGCGCGCTGGATGGACAGCGTTGCGACGCCGTCTGCCACGGTGAATGAAAGCGAATTATTCATGATTCCCTCCTCGAGCCCAGCCGCCAGAATTTGACTTATGAGTACCTAACCTACCCCGTCCATGCTTCGATCATGCCCCTTGGACTGCGGCGCCGCAAGGATGTCGAAATGCCCTAGCACTCCTGGGGGCTGCTGACTATCGGCGGACGGGCAATTCCTGCCCCGGCAGCCATCGGAATTCGCGGTCTTAGACGCCCTTCCAGCCGCCGGCGGCATTGCGCCCGACCACCCCATACAGCACACTCCGCGTCGGCAAATCCGCTGAAAAATTGGGAATGTATCCATGTCGACAACCTTGGCACGCTGCGCCCTCGGCCTGTGCTTGAGCATTGCGTGCACTGCGATTTCCTGGGGTGACGCGGCCACGCTGCCAAGCGAGTCGCCGGCGCAATTCACGCAGCGCGTCGAGTCCTTCGACTACGTCAAGCGCGAGGTCATGATTCCCATGCGGGACGGCGTGAAGCTGCAAACCGTGATTCTCATACCGCGCGGCGCCGCTCACGCGCCCATCCTATTGACGCGTACTCCGTACGGCGCAACGGACCGCATCGCCAAGAATGCGAGCGCGCATTTGTCGGCCGTCATCGACAGCACCGACGTCGCGGACGACGCCGTCGTCAACGGCGGTTACATTCGCGTGATGCAGGATGTGCGCGGCAAGCATGGCTCCGAAGGCGACTACGTCATGACCCGGCCGTTGCGCGGCCCCTTGAACCCCACTGCCGTGGATCACTCCACCGATACTTACGACACCATCGATTGGCTGGTGAAGAACATTCCTGAGTCCAACGGCAAGGTCGGCATTCTGGGTATTTCCTACGACGGCTTCACCTCACTCATGGCCCTCGTGCATCCGCATCCCGCGCTGCGCGCCGCCATTCCCATCAACGCCATGGTGGACGGCTGGAAGGGCGATGACTGGTTTCACAACGGCGCCTTTCGTCTCGACAGCCTGACCTACGTGCACGATCAGGAAGCCACTCGCGGCAGCGATGTTAGCTGGTGGTCCGATCACTACGATGACTACGACACGTGGCTGAGCGCGGGGTCGGCCTCCGACATGGCCAAGAAGCATGGCCTGGACCAAACGGGTTTTGCCGACAAGCTCATGCAGCATCCCGCCTACGATGAATTCTGGCAGGACCAGGCCCTGGACAAGATACTGTCCGATCAAGGCGTCACGGTCCCCACCATGCTGGTGCACAGCTTGTGGGACCAGGAAGACATATTCGGCAATATCGCCGTATACAAAGCCTTGAAGGCAAAGCATGCCGACAAGGCGCCGCTGTACTTGGTCATGGGACCTTGGTATCACCACCAGGAGCGACTGGACGGCAGCCGCGTCGGGGCCATCGAATTCGGCAGCGACACCGCGGCTTACTTTCGCCTGCATATTCTGCGTCCCTTCCTCGACCACTTTTTGAAGGATGACGCGCCGGCTCTGAATCTCGCACCCGTGATGGCCTTCGAGACCGGCACCAACCGCTGGCTGTCGTTGTCGGGATGGCCCATGGGCTGCGCGGCCGCCTGTACCATCGATCAACAGAAGATTTACTTGCAGCCGAATGGAGCACTGGGCTTCACTGCCGCCGGCGGTTCGGCCTTCGAATCGTACGTGTCCGATCCCGCGAAGCCGGTTCCCTACCTGCCCCGCCCCATTCATATCGGCGGCGAAACGGGCGAGACCAGTTGGCAAACGTGGTTGGTTAGCGATCAGCGGCCCGCCGCCTCACGCACCGACGTCTTGAGCTTCAGCACGCCCGTGCTGCAACAGGCGGTGAAAATCAGCGGCGAGCCCATCGCCAATCTCATCGCCTCGACCACCGGCTCCGATGGCGACTTCGTGGTGAAGCTCATTGACGTGTATCCCGACGAGGTGGGGCGCGATCCCAAGATGGGCGGCTACCAGCTCATGGTGTCCGCCGATATTTTGCGTGGTCGGTATCGGGATTCGTTCAGCGCGCCGAAGGCCATACCCGCCGACAAGCCCCAGGTGTTCCGCTTTGCGTTGCCCACCGCGAACCACGTGTTCTTGCCGGGTCACCGCATCATGGTACAGGTGCAGTCGAGCTGGTTCCCGGTGTATGACCGCAACCCGCAAACTTACGTGGACAATATTTTTTTCGCCAAACCGACCGACTATAAAAAGGCGACCATCAAAGTGTTCGATGCCGGCGCGACTTCGAGCTTCGTGGAATTGCCGGTGGTACAAGGCGAAGGCGCGCTTCCATAGCGCGCCCGTCTGGAAGTAGCCAAGGATCGCCGTCCCTGGCGATCACTCGAGAATTCGGGCCGGCTCCGGCCGGCCCGAGATTCCTCATCGTCTAGCTAGTGCTCGTTCTCGTGCTTCTGCTCTTTGGGCGGTGCCTTCTTCGGCGGCGCCTTCGGCTTGTTGTTCGCGGCGGGGGTACCCGCCGGCGGATGCTGAGCACCATTAGGCTGACCATGCGACGCATTGTTGGGCGCACCGCCCGCCGCGGCAGGACCGCGCGGCGGCGGTGAAGACGCTCCACGAGCACCGGTCACGCCCGGACCACTGAAGGAGGCGGGACGCGCCGTCGCGGCAATCGAGGGATGGCCACCATTGGCCTTGGCCGCCAACGCCGGGTTGCGCACTGCTTCCTGCACATGCTGTGTTTGCATGGCCGTGGGCGGCGTATGAGTTTCCTGAGCGGCAATGCGCTCCTGCTGAGTGGGTGCCGCCTGCACACCGCCCGCTCCGCCGTTGAAGCTCACCTTGTTGACGGTGACGTTGTTCACCACGGTCTGGTTGTAGGTGTTGTGAATGACGGTGGTGTTCACATTGACCACCGAGGTGTTGTACGCGAACGAGTTGCCCGCCCAACGTCCGCCGGCAAAACCAACGCCCACGTAGCCGAAGCCATAGTTCACACCGCCATAGAAGCCGACGTGCGGGCCCCAGTAGCCCACGTGCCAGCCATAGTAGCCGCCCACGAAGCCCCAGTAGCCCGGGGTCCACAAGACACCCACAGACGGCGGCTGCACCCAGGTGCCCGGGATCCAGTAATAATCACTACCGGTCCAATGCCAGTAGCCCGGCGTCCACAAGTAGCCATCTTGCGGGCACGGCGGCTGATCGTAGTCCGGCAGCGGCGGCGGCGGTTGGCTGGCTTGCACATCCACTTCCACCACAGCCGCGGGCGGCGGGGGCGTATACACAACGCGAGGCGGCGGCGGCGGGGGTGGCGGCGGCGGACGATAGGCCGGCTGCACCACGCAGGCAGTCAACAGGGTCGCGGCCGTAACGACTGCCGCAACCCCACGATAGGGTACAAACGCACTCAACAAGGGTTTCTTCATAATAGGTTGCCCGTTACTAGTTATGTCACCAGGATAGGGAGTTCTCTCCCCTCCATGGAACATATAACGTCACAGTTTGAGGCACGGCTATTACTGTGAAGGGATTGTAACGACGGTCCTAATATGCCCCAGAAAATACTGAGATTTATAACACCAGCATTACGATCCATTCACCGACGCGGGCACGCCGGCCATCTAGTCCCCTTGGCGCCTGAAGGTCTCGGGTAGAAAGAAGAAGCCGATGACGACGGTGGCGCCCGCGACCACGATGGGATACCACAGGCCGTAATAAATATCTCCCGTGGCTGCCACCATGGCGAAGGCCGTGGTCGGCAGGAAACCGCCGAACCAACCGTTCCCGATGTGATACGGCAGCGACATGGCGCTGTAACGAATCCGCGGCGGAAACAACTCCACCAGCAGCGCGGCAATCGGGCCATACACCATGGTGACGTACAGCACCAACACGAACAGAATCAACACCACCATGGGCTTGTTGATCGCCGCGGGGTCCGCCTTATCCGGATAACCGATGGCCGAGAGCTTCGCCTTGGTCTGGGTCTGGAACGCGGCGATGGCTGCCTTGCGTTCCGCACCGGATAACGCACGCGGATCGGGGACCGTCAACGTGGCGTCGCCGGTGCGTATTTGCGCCACCGCTCCCGGCGCAGCATCCACCCGCGCGTACGACACGCCCGCCTTGGCGAGAAAGCTCTTGGCGATATCGCAGGACGTGGAATCGAATTTGTTCTTGCCGATGGGATCGAACTGAAACGAACATTGCGAGGGATCCGCGATGACGGTCACCGGCGCGGACGCTTGAGCGGCATACAAGGCCGGATTGGCGTACCGGGTCAGCGCCTCGAACAGTGGAAAGTAAGTCAGCATGGCGAGCAAACAGCCGGTGAGAATAATGGGTTTTCGGCCGATCTTGTCCGACAGCCAACCGAACAACACGAAGCAGGGCGTGGCCAAGCACAGCGCAATGGCGATCATGATATTGGTGGTCGCGCCATCGACGCGCAGCGTGCGCTCCAAGAAGAACAGCGCGTAGAACTGGCCGCAATACCACACCACCGCCTGCCCCATCACCGCGCCGGCCAGACTCACCAGCACGATCTTGAGATTGCTCCAGTTGCCGAAGGCCTCGCGCAAGGGCGCCCGCGACGTCGTTCCCGAACTCTTCATTTTCAAGAACACCGGGCTCTCGGACAACTGCATGCGTATCCACAACGAGACCCCCAGCAGCAGCACGGACACAATGAAGGGAATACGCCATCCCCACACTTTGAAAGCGTCCTCACCCATCCACGTACGCGTACCGATCACCACGAGTAGTGCCGCGAACAACCCGAAGGTGGCCGTGGTCTGAATCCAGCTCGTATAAAACCCGCGCTTTCCCGGCGGCGCGTGTTCGGCCACATACGTGGCCGCCCCGCCGTATTCGCCGCCCAGCGCCAACCCCTGCAGCAGGCGCAGAGCCAGCAACGCAATGGGAGCGGTCACGCCGATGGAGGCGTAGTTCGGCAGTATTCCCACGGCAAACGTCGCGCCGCCCATGATGCTCATGGTGATGAGAAAAGTGTGTTTGCGGCCGACCAGATCGCCCAAGCGGCCGAACACCAAGGCGCCGAAGGGCCGCACCGCGAATCCGGCCGCGAAAGCGGCCAAGGCGAATATGAATCCCGTCGTTTCGTTGACGCCGGAAAAGAATTGCGTGGTCAAAATGCCGGCCAGCAATCCGTACAAATAAAAATCGTACCACTCGAACACCGTACCCAACGACGACGCACCGATCACCAGCCACTGGTTGGTCGTCGCCTCCGCATTGCCCACCAACGCGGGCGCTGCAGTTACGCTGTTCATACCTCTCTCTCCTTGCTTGTTTTAGTGCTTGGGCGCCTGTTAGTGCTTGGGCGCGCTGGTGGTAATGATGGCGCGCAATTCTTTCAGTTTGACCTTCACCGCCGCCGCGTTATCCGGCCCCATGCGAATCAACAATTTTTGACCTGCCGGCAAGGACTCCAGCGCCGGATCGGCAAACATGTACATGACATTCGGCCGTACCAACGCAATGGGCGCCGCGGGCTGCGGCGTGGCCAACAGGAGGTCGATCACTTTCACCAGCCGGTCGTTGAAATAGCCGTTGGGATAACCCAGGTCTTGATAGCTCTTCTGGAACAGCGGATAGAAGTGCAGGTACACCGCACCGACTCGCTGCATATTGATGTTGCTCAGCGCCGCCACCATGGGTTCGTAGCGCTGAAAGTTCTGCGCATCCAGGGTGGCGTGCTCTTCGTCGCCATTGACCATGAACGTGCCGGTCGCGGGCACCACGGGTCGCCGATCCACCGCCACTTTTTGTCGCGGTAAATTATCGACGGTCACCACCATGTGACGAATAATGTTGTCCGGCACGAGATATTGCGCGATGACCGGTGCGCCGACCGCATCGCCGAGGGCCCCGCTGATGGCCTTGTCGCTCGAACCCAAGTCCGGCAAGGGCGGTTGGCTGGTATCGGTGGACTCGGGCATGGGATGTTGAATGGCTTCCTCCGCAGGAGGCACAGGCGGCGGCTCGACTTGCGCCACCGTCGGCATGGGCTTCGCGTCCCGATGCGCAAAATAATACCAAGCGCCGAGCGCGACGAGGACCACCGCCACGGCGACGCCGATCAGCGGCTTGTTGACGCCGGGCTTTTTGTTGAGCAAATCCTCCTCGTTTACCATTTCATGCCCTCACCCGGGCTCAGGCTCCGGGCCGATTTCTGTGTACGTACTTCCAAATCATGCTGGTGATAGTCGATGACCAACGTATCCAGCACGCCCAAGGCATCCATGCCAATCAATATCGCGGGTTCGGAGACGAACTTCCACTGCCTGAAAATATACAGGTCCGCGAAGGTCACGCCGGCGTCCACCATTCTAATGGAGCCCAACTCGATGGCCGGGGTGTCGAAAATCTCGCCTTTCTCGACGGCGAGCGTCGCGCCCATGATCTCGTCGGGCCTCACCCTGTGCCCTTGGCGGCTCCGCTCCAACGCATCGCGCAAAGCCAGGTTGGCAATCGTGGTCTGCCCGCCGGTATCGATAATCGCCTTGGTGCGCACGCCGCCCACGAAGGCATCGACGACGATCAACTGTCCGCGCAGCAGGTGGAACGGAATGCGCACGAAATCGCGCCCCGGCTTTTCGTCGCGTGAATAAGTAATCGTGATCAGATCATGGTGAAAATCTATGAAAATGCGCTTGTTCGCCAGCCCCTCGGAGCCCAGCACGCCTTCGGCCCCGCCCATGGCGTCCGGCACGATGGGGAGCATGGGCGAATCCACGGCGACGTCGCCGATGCTCAGCGAATTCACTTGAATGGTGGGCACGGTCGCAGACCCGGTAACCCCACGCATGAGCACCGGCGGCGCTCGATCGGTGGGAATCCCCAAGGCCAGCGCCACCATGGATGTCACTGCCGAATGACTGGCGCCGGTATCCAACACCAGCCGAAACGGCCCACGGCCGTTGATCAAGACCGGCGCCCATATGCGGCCGATTTGATCGCGGCGCGTCGGCGCCACGAAACGCGGCTCCTGCGCCTCCACCATGATTTCCGCGAGTTGATCCACGGCATCTTCCGCGGACGTCGGTGGCGCGCTGGTGAGCGACCCGGTGGGCGCGGTGCCCAGAGCGCCGGTCGAACCCAACAAGGAAAAGCACAGCAGCGGCAAGCCGCGCCGGATTACCCGCGCCCGGGAGTTGCCGCTCATGTGCCGCTCCCCGAAGGATGAAGGGTCGCGGCAATGTCGGCATCTACGACCTGCTTGAGCACGGCCAGAGGTACCGTTCCGGTACGCAACAGAACATCGTGAAATTTCTTCATGGAAAATTTCGATCCCAGAGCTGCTTGTTCACGGGCTCGCTGCGCGAGAATTTCCAGTTCCCCGATTTTATACGCACAAGCTTGCCCTGGCATCACTACATAACGCTCCACTTCGGAGACTGGAATCCCGTAATCAATGGCCTGTTGCCGGGTCCAATGCTGGTCGTGCAGGCCGGTATCGACCACCAAGCGGCGCGCCCTGAACAGCTCATCGTATAACTGGCCCAAGCGGCCTTTGGGATCGTCGCTATACCAATCCGCTTCCACGGCGAGTTGCTCGGCATACAGACCCCACCCTTCCGCGAATGCGGACAGACCACCGAATACCCGCTTGCGGCGGAACATGGGAATGTCGGTCGACTCTTGCTGCAAGGCGATTTGGAAATGATGCCCCGGCACGCCCTCGTGATACATGAGCGTACGCGTTTCCAGAACCTGGTATTCCGGGCCCGGCAACGGCACCCAAACCGTACCGGGGCGCGAACCGTCCGGTGCCGGGGCGGAATAGTGGGCGGCCGCATTCTTTTCGGTGAACGGCGGCTCGCGCAGCACTTGGACCGGCGCCTTGGGAGTCAAATCGAAAAAACTGACGGCGCGCTTTTCCGCATCCCGCAAGACAGCCTCATGTTGCTCGAGCAACGCCGGTCGCGGATCCGGCTCAGCCGGCGGCTGCACGCTTTTCTCCAGCGCCTTGAAGCGCGTGGTGATATCGCCGTCGGCAAACCCCAGGGCACGCAGCTTGCCGTCCATTTCCGCTTCGATGCGCGCCACTTCGCGTAAACCCAATTCGTGAATCTCGCGCGCCGACATGGTCGTGGTGGTGTTGTAATGCAAAGCGGCAGAATATGCGGCAGCGCCATTCGGCAGACGCCACAGACCGGCATCGTCGGTGGCATTCGGCAATTCCGCGGACAGCAGCGCACGGATGCGCTGGAATGCCGGCCGCACCTTCTCCGCGACGAGGGCCTGAGCCGCAGCCACGGCCTGCGCTTGATCGTCGGCGCCGAAACCGGGGACGGACTTCGAGCGCGCGGCCAGCGAAGTCACCAGCACATTATCCTGGGGCGCTGGGCCTAAGAATCGGTCGATGCCGTCGATGGTCGCGGTCAAAATGAATTTCGGAGGTATCGTGCCCTTACGCTCGCGTTCCTTCGCGACCGTGATGCCCACCTCGAGCACCGGCGCCACCAACTCGAGCCGCGCCAGATAATTCTCAACATCGCGCCGCGTGCGCATAGGATGCACCTGACTCAAGAAGTTGACCACACTCACCTGCAGCCCGCGGAACTGATCGAACACGAAGCGCTGATCGGACATCTGGGCCATGCGGATGGCATCGTTCAACTGCCACTCCAGGGACGCTGCGGACACGCGTTGTACTGGCGACAGCTCGGCGCGTTGATAGGTTTTCAAGCGCTTGAGCGCCCGCTGCGCCCGCGCCACATAGGCCTGCAACGGCGCGGCCTGCAAGGGCGTGCCGTACTGCGAGTCCATGGGAAGAAGTTGCCGGTCGATGGCGTCCTGTTCCGCGCCCGAGAAATATTGCTGAGCGGTGGCGGCGGTCGGGTTGGCGCGCATCCATGCGGCGGCAAGTTCCTCCGTGAAGGTATCGAAGGATTGCTGCCGCGGCGACAGGGATGCCGTGGCCGTGGGCGCCGGTGCCTCCGCGCAAACCACGGTAGTGCCCAGAAGCAGGGCGTGGAGAACACAAACGCAGCCGATGGCAGAATTCGTTTTCAAAGATCCCCCTTAGTTGTCCGAGCATAGCACTTCGGATTGACCCCGCGGTCATCCTCCGCCGCATGTCCCTACGGGAATTCTTCGGTATCGATCTCGGCCTGGGTTGCGTCGTTGTATCGCCGGCCCGCGATGGTGCGCGGATTGATGAGAGCGTCCAAACGCGCGGCCATCCCGGGCGGCAAGCTCACCGCGCCCCCGAGATTATCCTCGAGATGCACCGTGCTGGTGGTGCCGGGAATGGCGATCACATGAGAGCCATGGCCCAGCACCCAGGCCAACGCCAATTGCGCCGGCGAGCACCCCGATTCCCGCGCCAGCACGGCGTATTCTGTTAACAAGGCGACATTGGCCTTGTGATTGGCCGGCGCGAAGCGCGGCATGGCGCGGCGTATATCCTTCGCGTCGAGCGCCTCCGCGTCCGGCGGCGTGCTGGTGAGAAAGCCTCGCGCCAACGGACTGAATGCAACGAAGGTCGTGCCCAATTCCCGGCAAGCGTCCAACACGGCGATCTCCGGGTTGCGCGTGCACAAAGAGTACTCGCTCTGCACGGCCGCGATGGGATGCACGGCGTGCGCCCGGCGCAGGGTGGCGGCCGACACTTCGGACAAACCGATCGCGCGGATTTTGCCGGCGCGCTTCAGCTGCGCCAGCGCGCCCACGCTTTCCTCGATGGGTACCGCCTTGTCCCAGCGATGTAGGTAGTACACATCGATGACGTCGGTGCGCAGGCGCCGCAACGAGTCTTCGCAAGTTTGTTGCAAGGTCTCGGGGCGACCGTCGATGGCCCGCTTCATGCCGGTCTCGGATTTCACACCCTGCGCGCCGCACTTGCTCGCCAGCGTATAGCGCGCCCGTGACGTCCCCAGGGTGCGGCCCACCAACTCCTCGTTGGCGCCGAAGCCATATAACGCGGCCGTGTCGAAATGCGTGATGCCGAGGTCCAAGGCACGCCGCAACACCTGCGCGCCCACTTCCGGTGACGGCGGCACGCCGTAGGCATGACTAAGGTTCATGCAGCCCAGCCCAACGGCGGACACCGAGAATTCGCCTAGCAGGCGCGGCCCCACGGCAGTCAGGCTCACGCCTCCGCGTCCGCGCGCGCTTCGACGGCGGGAAACCCGTCTCCCACCCAATGACCCTGCGGAGCGGGCACGAACCCAAGCATCTTCTTTTGCATAAGTACCCTTTGGACAATCGGTATGCTCAACCTGCGTCCAAATCCAAGATTTTCCAACGGACAGGGGGAGCCGATGGCGACAAGGTATCTGCAATTGTTTGATTTGCAAGCGCTGGTGGGCCAGCCCTTGGGCTCGAGCGAATGGCTGACCGTGGATCAGGCGCGCATCGACGCCTTTGCCGCCGCCACCGGCGATCACCAATGGATACACACGGCCTCAGAGCAGGCTGCGAACGGCCCTTTTGGCGGCCCTATAGCCCATGGCTTTTTGACCTTGAGCCTGCTGCCCGTCTTGATGCAGGCCGCCTACCGCATCGAGAACGCGCGCATGAGCATTAATTACGGGCTCAACCGGGTTCGGTTTCCTGCGGTGCTCCCGGCCGGGAGCCGGGTCCGGGGCCATGCCACGCTCTGTGCGTATGAACCGCTGGAGGGCGGCGCTCAGCTCACCGTCACCGTCAGCGTGGAGCGCGAGGGGCACGGCAAGCCCGTGTGCGTTGCGGAGTCATTATCGTGGCATTTTGTCCGGTGATCATGCCGCCCACGCCACCTGTGTTTCCGTTGCTCCTGATAACCAGCAGTTATCGGCCGACAACTGCCGCTTATTAAGCCTGAAGCTGGGGGTTTCGTCGCAATAAATTCCGCCGTTTCGAGTTACAATCCTTAGGCACATGAGCTCTAGATTTACGAGGACGAGCCTGCCATGAGTGACACCCGGCCGAGGCGCGTCATACCCATTAAAGTTGAGCCGCCCTCGTCGCTGACCGCAGCGCAGCGTAGCGCCGTGCTCGACCTATGCACTCGTCTGAAGGACGTGCCCGGGGCGCTCATGCCCCTATTCCACGCCGTCCAGGATGCACTGGGTTATGTGCCCAAAGACTCGGTGCCGCTGATCGCCCAGGCACTGAATTTGTCCATTGCCGAAGTCCATGGCGTGCTGACTTTTTATCATTATTTCCGCAAGACCCCGCCGGGCAAGCACGTGGTGCATTTGTGCCGTGCGGAAGCCTGTCAGGCCGTGGGCGCCGTTGAACTCGAAGCGCATGCCAAGCGCAGCCTAGGGATCGATTTTCATGGCACCACGGCCGACGGCGCGGTGAGCCTCGAACCGGTGTACTGCCTGGGCAATTGCGCCCTGGGACCCTCGGTCATGGTCGACGATCAATTGAAGGGCCGTGTGAATCCGCGCCGCTTCGACGAACTGGTCGCCGCGGCTCGAAAAACTCCCGCGAGCGTCTCATGACCGCCGTGACCGTTTACGTCCCTCGGGATGCCGCCGCTCGCGGCGTCGGGGCGGATGAAACCGCGGCCGCCATCGCGGACGAAGCGCGGCGCCGCAATCTCGACGTGAACATTATTCGCAATGGCTCGCGCGGCCTCTTGTGGCTCGAGCCTCTGGTCGAAGTCGTCACGGCGGCGGGTCGCGTGGCCTACGGCCCCGTAAACGCGGAAGACGTGCCCAGCCTGTTCGAGGCCAATTTCCTACACGGGCGCAATCACGTGCTGGCGCACGGCCGCACCGAGGAAATGGACTACCTCAAGAATCAGCAGCGCCTCACCTTCGCGCGTGTCGGCATCACCGATCCGCGCAGCGTCGATGACTATGTGGCGCATGGCGGCTATCGCGGGCTCACGGCTGCGTTGGGCATGGAACCGGCAGCCATTGTCGCCGCCGTGACCGCGTCGGGCCTGCGCGGCCGAGGCGGCGCCGCCTTTCCGGCGGGCATCAAGTGGAAAACCGTCATGGGCGCCGCGGGCCCGCAGAAATACATTGTCTGCAACGCCGATGAGGGCGATTCCGGCACGTTCTCCGATCGCATGCTCATGGAAGGCGACCCCCTCGTGCTCATCGAGGGCATGACCATCGCGGGTTTGGCCACCGGTGCCACGCTGGGCTACATCTATTTGCGCTGGGAGTATCCCGACGCCAAAATCGCGCTGGACGCGGCCATCGCGGCCGCCAACGCCAAGAATTATCTCGGCGACAATATTCAGGGCAGCGGCAAACAATTCATTCTCGAGGTACGGCTGGGCGGCGGTGCTTATATTTGCGGCGAGGAAACCTCCTTGCTCGAGTCCTTGGAAGGTAAGCGCGGCCAGGTGCGCTTCAAGCCGCCGCTGCCGGCGCTACAGGGACTGTTCGGCAAACCTACCGTCATTAACAACGTCATTACGCTGGCCTCGGTGCCCATCATTCTCGACCGCGGCGCCGAGTACTACCAGAATTTCGGCATGGGCCGCTCGCGCGGCACTCTGCCCATTCAGCTGGCCGGCAGCATCAAACATGGCGGTCTGGTCGAGGTCGCCTTCGGCGCCACGTTGCGGGAGCTGCTCTACGATTACGGCGCCGGATCCATCAGCGGGCGCAATATTCGCGCCGTGCAGGTCGGCGGTCCCTTGGGCGCCTATTTGCCGGAATCGCAGTTCGACACCAAATTGGACTACGAGGCCTTCGCCGACATCAAAGCCATGCTGGGTCACGGCGGCATCGTGGCATTCGACGACAGCGTCGACATGGCCGCGCAGGCTCGCTACGCCATGGAGTTCTGCGCCGTGGAGTCCTGCGGTAAATGCACCCCCTGCCGTATCGGATCGACGCGGGGCGTCGAGGTCATCGACCGCCTGCTGGCGGGCGACAATGCTGCGAAGCAGGAGACGCTTTTACGCGATCTATGCGACACTTTGACCTACGGTTCCTTGTGCGCACTGGGCGGCCTGACACCCTATCCGGTGCTGTCGGCTCTGAACCATTTCCCCGAAGATTTTGTCAAACTGGCTAGGGCCAAAGTGCCCGCCTAGGGCTTGAGAGGACTCTCCATGCAATCCATCGTCGAACAGGATTTTGGTACTCCGGGCCGCCACAGCGACAAAACGGTCACCCTGAGCATTGACGGCCAGGAAATCACGGTCCCCGAGGGCACCTCGGTGATGCGCGCTGCCGCGCTGCTGGGCTCGAAGATCCCCAAACTCTGCGCCACGGACCAGCTCGAAGCCTTTGGTTCCTGCCGCCTGTGCCTGGTGCAAATCGAGGGCATGAAGGGTATGCCGGCTTCCTGCACCACGCCGGTGGCGGCGGGCATGAAAGTCACCACCCAGAACAAACAGCTCGCCGACGTGCGGCGCGGCGTGATGGAACTGTATATTTCCGATCACCCGTTGGATTGCCTCACCTGCCCCGCCAATGGACACTGCGAACTGCAGGATATGGCCGGTGTCGTGGGCCTGCGCGAGGTGCGCTACGGCTACGAGGGTGAAAATCATCTCGCCATGCCGAAGGACGAGAGCAACCCGTACTTCACCTTCGACGCCAGCAAGTGCATTGTCTGCTCGCGCTGCGTGCGCGCCTGCGACGAGCAACAGGGCACTCTCGCGCTCACCATCCAAAATCGCGGCTTCGAGTCGAAGGTCTCTGCCAGCCAGAACGTCGACTTCATGGATTCCGAGTGCGTGTCCTGCGGCGCCTGCGTGCAGGCCTGCCCCACCGCCACCCTCTCCGAAAAGACCCTGATCGAAAAAGGCCAGGCCGAACACAGCGCCATTACCACCTGCGCCTACTGCGGCGTGGGCTGCTCCTTCCGCGCTGAAATGAAGGGCGAGGAAGTGGTGCGCATGGTGCCGAACAAGGACGGCCATGCGAACCACGGACACTCCTGCGTGAAGGGGCGTTTCGCCATCGGCTATGCGACGCACTCGGATCGCATCACCAAGCCCATGATTCGCTCCAAGATCACCGATCCCTGGCGCGAGGTGTCCTGGAAGGAAGCCTTCGAGTACGCCGCCAGCGAAATGAAGCGTATTCAGGCCAAGTACGGCCGCGACTCCATCGGCGGCATCACCTCCTCGCGTTGCACCAACGAAGAAACCTACTTGGTGCAGCAACTCGTACGCGCCGGCTTCGGCAACAACAACGTCGACACCTGCGCCCGCGTCTGTCACTCGCCCACCGGCTACGGCTTGAAGCAAACCCTCGGCGAATCGGCCGGCACGCAGGACTTCGATTCGGTGATGAAGTCCGACGTGATAGTCGTCATCGGCGCCAATCCCACCGACGGCCATCCCGTGTTCGCCTCGCAAATGAAGCGTCGCCTCCGTCAGGGCGCCAAGCTCATCGTCGCGGATCCGCGCACCATCGACTTGGTGCGCACACCGCATGTGGCCGCCGACTATCATTTGAAGCTGCGCCCCGGCACCAACGTCGCGCTGGTGAGCAGCCTCGCGCATGTCATTGTCACCGAAGGGTTGGTCAAGGAAGACTTCGTCAAGCAGCGTTGCGACCTAGAGTCCTTCGACCGCTGGCGCAACTTCGTGTCCGAGGAACGCAACTCGCCGGAAGCCATGGAAGCCGTTACCGGCGTGCCTGCGGCCAGCGTGCGCGCGGCGGCGCGCCTCTATGCCACCGGCGGCAACGGCGCCATTTACTACGGCCTGGGCGTCACCGAACACAGCCAAGGGTCCACCACCGTCATGGGCATCGCGAATCTCGCCATGGCCACCGGCAACGTCGGCCGCGAAGGCGTGGGCGTGAACCCGCTGCGCGGCCAGAACAATGTCCAGGGTTCCTGCGACATGGGCTCCTTCCCCCACGAGTTCCCGGGCTACCGCCATGTGTCCGACGACGCCACGCGTAAACTCTTCGAAACCACCTGGGGCGTGAGCCTGCAGAACGAGCCGGGTCTGCGCATTCCGAATATGTTCGAGGCGGCCTTGGACGGCGACTTCAAGGGTCTGTACATCGAAGGCGAGGACATCGCGCAATCCGATCCCAACACGCAGCATGTCACCGCCGCGCTCACCTCCATGGAATGCATCATCGTTCAGGATTTGTTCTTGAACGAGTCGGCGAAATTCGCGCATGTGTTTCTCCCCGGTTCGTCGTTCCTTGAAAAGGACGGCACTTTCACCAATGCCGAACGCCGCATTTCCCGCGTTCGCAAGGTCATGAAGCCGAAGTCGGGCTATGCCGACTGGGAAATCACCCAACAGCTGGCGAATGCCTTGGGCTACCCCATGAACTACGGCCATCCGTCGGAAATCATGGACGAGATCGCGCGCCTCACGCCCACCTTCAAGGGCGTGAGCTATGAAGCGCTGGACCGGTTGGGCAGCATTCAGTGGCCCTGCAACGATGCGCATCCTGAAGGCACGCCCACCATGCACATCGATGAATTCGTGCGCGGCAAGGGCCGCTTCATGGTGACCGAGTACGTGCCCACCAGCGAAAAGGTAAACGCCAAGTTTCCGCTGATCCTCACCACCGGCCGCATCCTGAGTCAGTACAACGTCGGCGCACAGACGCGCCGTACCGAGAACAACCGCTGGCATGACGAGGACCGCTTGGAAATTCATCCCAACGATGCCGAGGAGCGCGGCATTGTCGACGGCGATTGGGTTGGCATTTCCAGCCGTGCGGGTGAAACCGTGCTGCGCTCGCGCGTCACCGAGCGCGTGCAGCCGGGCGTGGTGTACACCACGTTCCACTTCCCCGAATCGGGCGCAAATGTCATTACCACCGACAACTCCGACTGGGCGACGAATTGCCCCGAGTACAAGGTGACCGCGGTCCAGGCGACGCGAGTCAGCCAACCCTCCGAATGGCAAAAGCGCTTCCGCGAGTTCAGCGAGACTCAGGAAGACTTGCTGAAACAAGCAGCGGAAGTCGCCAAGTAAATTATGCGCAACGCCAACCGCACGGGCGGTGGCGTTGCATGCATTCGCTGCCGCCGGTGTCTGGGCCCGATGCATTGCTTTTGTATGAATGGCGCATTAAGTTCCAGTCATCGCGTCGCATCGGCGCTCTCCTACACGATCCCCGGTCCCCTCCTGACTGGCGCCGGGACTATTCCCGGTATAATGATGGGCATCTATAACAATATCGGCCGCCGGCATCCCGTTCGGCCCGCATAACAAGTATTTCCGGAGCCCCATCATGAAAAAAATCCGTTCGCACTTTCTTGTATTCTTCGCCCTGCTGCTCCCCGCATGGAGCATGGCGCAGTTCTCGCTCAATGTGTCCGTGAACGTCGCGCCGCCGGAACTGCCGGTCTACGATCAGCCGCCCATCCCGGGGGATGGCTATGTATGGACCCCGGGCTTTTGGGCGTGGAGCGGCGACGATCAGGATTACTACTGGGTGCCGGGAACCTGGATCTCAGCTCCGCAGCCGGGATTCCTTTGGACCCCCGGATACTGGGGCTTCAATAACGGCGCGTACCTGTGGAACGGGGGTTACTGGGGCACGGTTGTGGGCTTCTACGGCGGCGTGAATTACGGCTATGGTTATGGCGGTAATGGCTACGAGGGCGGCTACTGGCGGGACAATCACCTGTACTACAACCGTTCGGTCACCAACATCAACAACGTGCACATCACCAATGTGTACAACAAAACGGTGATCAACAACGTCACCGTCAATCACGTGAGCTACAACGGCGGCGGCGGCGGCATCCAAGCGCGACCCAGCGAGGCGCAAATGGCCGCGGCTCACGAGCACCATATCGACGCAACCTCGGAGCAGCGCCAGCAGGTCACCCTCGCGCGCTCCAATCCCAGCCTGCGAGCCAGTCAGAACCACGGCCGTCCGCCCATCGCCGCCACATCCCGGCCCGGCAGCTTCAGCGGCGCCGGCGTCGTAGGCGCGAGACAGGCCGGCGGCCCCGTGCATCAGAACGAAGCTGCTCACAATACGCCCGCGCAACGCAACGCGCCGGTCGAGCGGCGCAGCGCCCCTGTCCAGCACAACGAGATGCCGGAACAGCGGGCGGTTCAGCGCAATGACGCTCCGCGCACCGAGGCAGCGCCCCGTGTAGAAAACCAGCCCCGCCCGGCGCCGCCGCAGCCTGCCCAGCATCCCGCGCCGCACCCCGAGCAGCACGCACCGGAGCATGACGATCATGACCACCATTAACCATGACGCGGGCCGGCGGCGCTTCACCACCGAGGTGGAGGGCCATCGGGCACTCTTGGATTATTCGCTGTCGGAGAGTGTGATGACCATTACTCACACGGAGGTGCCCCAGCCCATTGGCGGCCGCGGCGTCGCGGCCGACCTGATGCGCGCGGCCTTGGCCGCGGCCAACAAGGAAGGTTGGTCTGTGGTGCCGGCCTGCTCGTATGCGGCCGCCTATATGCGCAGGCATCCGGACTCGGGTGAGATCCAGCACCAGGAAGATTTATTGGATGAGGCCCTGGAAGAATCCTTCCCGGCCAGCGATTCGCCCTCGATGGGCGGCATTACCTGAAGCTAGAATTACCTGAAGCTAAAAGAGTTGCATCGAGGGTAGGTTGTGCCGGCGGGGTTTGGGCGTCGAGCCCGCCGACACCATGAAATTTACTTCTCCAGCATCGGCTGGCCTTCATGCGCCACCAACAGGTCGTGCATGTCATTCGCATGCTCTTCCTCGACCTTCAGAATGCCTTCCAGCATGCTTCGAGTGCCGGGGTCGTCGTTGCCGAAGTAGCGCACCAGCTCCTGGTAGTGCTCAATGGCAATGCGCTCCGCAATCAAGTTTTCCTTGATCATGTCGACCAGAGTGTCGGCAGTGCCATATTCGGACGCGGCACGCGACGCCAGGCCGGTGGGATTGAAATCCGGCTTGCCGCCCAGTTGATTGATGCGCTCGGCTACCTGATTGGCATGTTGATGCTCTTCAACGGCATGTTGCGCAAATTCGGCCTTAACGCCCTCACTCGAAATGCCGGACGCAGCCACGGCGTGCATGGTATAGCGCAAAACGCATACCAGCTCGGTCGCGAGCACGGACTGTAATATTTCAATCGTCTTGTCCACATCGCCTTGATAGGACGCCGTGACCGCACCCTGACTGATGTGCTTGCGCGCGCGCTCACGCAGCGCCTTGACGTCCGTCAAAAACGGTTTTCCACTTTTAGTCGCTGTATCCATTGAGTTGGCTCCTTGTAGGGTGCGAAGTTAAGGACGATTTATACATCCCCCTCGTGGTTTCGCCTGCGGGCGCAAGCGCGCGCCGGGCGTCGGCGCAAGAGCCGTGTTGGCGTCGGTCCATCACCGACAGCCATCGGAATCTGAGACTATGTCAGCCTGCTTCAGCCGCCTCCCCGGCGGCAGCGACAGAAGGATGATTTCGATGCGGCATTCATGGCTGAGCGCCTTCGTCTTCATGGCGGTTTTCGCCGCGTCCCTGGGGACAGCTCGAGCCGGCGTGGTGGTAATCGATTCCAACGCCATTTATCCCGAAGGCCCGCTGTGGCAGGACGGCCAATTACGCTACGTCGAATATGCCGGTCCGGGTATCAAGAGCTGGGATGGGCATACCACCCGCGTTTTCTGGACCGCAGATAATTGCGGGCCCTCCGGCCTGATCGCCCACGGGGAGGGACACCTCCTGGTCGCCTGTTACGACACCAACACGTTGGTCGAAGTCGACGCCGAGGGCCATACCTTTCGCACCATCAAAATGGACAGCGTCGGCAAGCCCTTCATCGGACCCAACGACTTTGCCGCCGACCGCAAGGGCGGCTTGTACTTCTCGGCTTCCGGGGTCTATGACGTGGCGGCGCCCATCACGGGAGCGGTGCTGTACATGACCCCCGCGGGTTGGATCACGGTGGTGGCGAATACCATTCATTATTCCAATGGGCTGACCGTTTCGCAGGACGGCAAAACGCTGCTGGTCTCGGAAGATCTTGCCGGCAGAATACTGGCCTTCCCAATTAACGCGGACGGCACCCTAGGACCCCGAACGGTCTGGGCCCGGCTTCGCGACCTGGCGCCTCCCACCCCCCACGAAGATGCTTACAACGGCCCGGATGGCTTGAAATTGGGCCCCGACGGCAATTACTACATTGCGCAGAACGGTTCCGGCCGGGTGTTGGTGGTGAGCCCCGAACGCAAGCTGGTGCGCCTCATCAAGGTACCCACGCCCTACGTCACCAACATGAACTTCGACGGGAAAACGGTCTATATCACCGGCGTGTTCGACCCCTGGAAGGCACCCTACCCCGGCGCGGTGTACGCCTGGACTCCCTAGTCGCTGCCTAATCCGGGCGCGGCCTCGCCGGCAACACTACTCCCTCCGCCCGCCTCGCCGGACGCCGGAGCCGCCAATGCCGTCTCCAGGCCCGCCACCAGGGGCCCCAGTTTCGGCGGGCTCGCCTCGAAAGAGGGCGTGACGCCATGGGCCGCTAGCGCCCTTGAACACACGGGGCCGATCGAGGCGATGATCAGCCCATTCAAGAGCCCGGGCAGGCCCAGGGCCCGCTGCTGAGTTGCCGCCACCTCGAATAAATGCTGAACCTGTACGGCACTGGTAAATACCACCGCGTGCACCTTGCCCGCGGCCAGCGCATCCAGCAACGCCGTCAGTGGCTGAATGTCCCGCGGCAGAGCCCAGCGATACGTGGCAATTTCCTGCACGGTGGCGCCGCGCGCCTCCAAGGCTTTGATGAGCTGCGCATTGGTGGCTCCGTACCGCTGTACCAGCACCCGGGTTCCCTCCAGGGGAATATCGGCAATGGCCGCCAGCACGGTATCCGTCGTGAACGGGGTCGGCGCCCGCACGTCCATACGCACCCCGCGCGAATTCAGCTCCCCGGTGGGCTTGGGACCGCGCACCACGACCCGTGCATGAGACAGCAGGTCCAGCAACTCGACGGTAGTGCCCAACGCATCGGTGGCTTGAAATAGGCCGCGGGTACCCACCCCGGTTTGGAATATGACCATTTTAAATGGATGGGCGCGCCACTCCTCTAGCAGCGCCGTCACGGCCGCCGGGTCGATATCCGCCACTTCCTCGAGCGCAGGCGCCAGCATAGGAATCGCGCCGCGACGCGCCACCAGTTCGCCCAAATGCTCACCGGTCCGGGTTTCGAGGATGGCAACCACCTTGGACTTCATGTCCTGATAGTAACTCAGCCCCCGATCAATCCCGCCGTCACATTAATGGCAAAACCCAAAATGGACGCATTGAAGAAAAACGACACCAGCGTATGCACAATGACCACTTTGCGCACCGTCTGATTCGTCGTCGACACGTCCGAGGTCTGACAGGCGGCTGCGATGGTGAACGAAAAATAGGCGAAGTCCCAAAACGCCGGCCGCGATGTCTTGGGGAATTGGAGCGGACGCTCCTCCTCGCTGGCACTGTAGAACATGTCGGCGTAGTGAGTGGTGAACATGGTGGGCACCAGCAGCCAAGAACTCACCAAGGTCACCGCCGCGAGCACCATGTGCGCCACCCGCTCCGTTCCCGTCACGTGCTTGAGCGTGGCCAAGGGCTGCACGATGGCAGCGACACTCAACAACGCCGCCAACACCACTACCGCGAGAATGAAGGGCGCCGATTCGTCTTCATCGATGTAGCGCGAGCAAATGAGTTCGGGGCTCATGCGCGTCATCCACGTGAAAATGAGCACCAAGAACAGCGCGACACCGACATTCCAGCTCACCAGAATCCGGCTGATTAGCTCCCAACCCCCGGGCAGCAAAAAGAAAGCCAGAGCGCCGGCTACGACGGCTATCCAAAGTCTCGGGTGATAGCGAAACAAAAGCTTCTGCGTCTGCCGCGCAGACCGTTTACTTGCTTTCCTTCGCGACCAACCATTTCACCAGCTCGACGACCTGCTGGTCTCCGCCGGCGGATTCCACCTGAAGCCGATACTTGCCGTTGACGATAATGGTAGGTGTGCGGTCAATTTTGTAGGCGACCATGGCGTCTTCGGCACCGCGCACCTTCATGTCCACGCTGAACGACTTCGAGGCGGCCAGAAACTTATCGACGGGAACGCCGGCATGCTTATTGTAAAAACGTGCCGCATCCTCGATGGTGGGCAAACGGCTCTTGAGCGATTGGGTCCCCGGCTCCTCGATGCCCATCTCGCCCGTACTCCACACGGCATCGAACATGGCGTCATGCGTCTGTTCCGCGACCCCCAGAGACTGCGCCGTGTAATAAGCCAGCTGAAACATGGGCCAATCCTCGCCGGGATTGAACGCGGCGGGAATGTAGGTCACCACGGCATTTGGCGGCAGGGCCTTTACCAATTTGTGCATGGTGGGCAGGAATAAATTGCAGGCCGGGCAGCCATACGAAAATACTTCCGTCACTTCGACCTTCCCCGGCCCGACCGAGGTGGGTCGCGGCGGGGTGACGAGGAAATAATTCCGGCCCTCCGTCCAATTGGTCGACCCTTGCGCGGCTGCCGTCTGTGCTGACGCAGCGACTGTCAAGATATTTGCGGCCAACGCCACCCACGCAAAGAAAATCCTGGAACCTACCTTCATGAAGTCATCCTCTCGCCATACTGAAGCTGCAATATACCGCGGTAACTGTAGCAAAAACCCGCGCCGTCATGGCCACGCGACACCGCCATCATACGTCGCCGCGCCGGCAAGTGCTGCATGTGCACCCGCTAACCGACTATTACCATCGCTGGCGAGGTCTTAACATTTCTCAAGGCGATCTGCCTTATCATGTCGAGTTATTGTCCGACTTGAGCCCTGAGGAATATGTGGTAAACGAAACCGATAAGGATTCATCCCTGCACGGACGCGATGAGCGCGGTTTCCTCGCAAGAAATATGGTTGCGGTCATCGTGGCGGTAGTCGTGCTGCTCGTGGTCGCCATCGTCCTGGTCGTGCATCACCGGCCGGCGAATTCCGCTGCCGGCGGACCGGGTGGTCCTGGAGGCCCCGGCGGGCCAGGCGGTCCTGGCGGGCGGGGCGGCCAGAACAACGCCGTGGCCGTGTCGGTGGCCACGGTGACGAGCGGCGATATTCAAATCCGTATTCCTGCGATAGGCACGGTGACCACGCTGGCCAATGTGACGGTGCGCACCCAAATCAGCGGCGTGCTGCAGAAAATTCTGTTTACCGAAGGCCAGTTGGTCCATCAAGGCGATGTGATCGCGCAGATCGACCCGCGGCCCTATCAAGCAGCGTTGCAGACGGCCAAGGGCAACCTGAAGCGCGACCAAGCCTTGCTGGCGGACGCACGCCTGGATCTCACGCGCTACGAGGGCCTGGTGAAGGAGGATTCCATCGCGGTGCAAACGCTGGACACGCAGCGCGCGTTGGTGGATCAATACATCGGCACGACCGAATCCGATGAAGGCGCGGTCAAGACCGCCGAAGTGAATCTCCTGTACACCAGCATCGCCGCGCCGGCGACCGGCCGCGTCGGCATCAGGCAGGTGGACCAGGGCAACTACGTCACCCCCGGCGACACCAATGGCATCGTGGTCATCAACCAGCTACAGCCCATCAGCGTGATTTTCAACATTCCTGAGGACAACGTCGGCGGGCTGATGAAAATGGTGCATCAGAGCGGCGCAATGAAAGTCGAAGCCTATGATCGCGCGAACGCGTTGAAATTGGCCGACGGCGCGCTGTCCAGCGTCGACAATGAGATCGACACCACCACCGGCACGGTGAAGCTGCGCGCGCAATTCGATAATGCGGATGGCTCGCTGTTCCCCAATCAATTCGTGAACGTCTTGTTGCTGCAACAGCTGCTCAAGGACCAGCTCATCATGCCGAACGCCGCAGTGCGCCGCGGTGCGCCCAACGGCGTGGTGAGCACCTTCGTCTATCTGGTCAACGCCGACCGCACCGTCACGGTGCGTCCTGTGACTTTGGGTGTGGTCGATGGAGAACGAGTGGCCGTCGCGGCGGGCCTCGCCGCCGGCGACGTCGTCGTCACCGAAGGCGGCGACAGGCTGCGCGACGGCGCCACGGTGCTGCTGCCCTCGGCGGCCGGCTCGCCCGCTGCGGCAGCTCCGGCCGGGCACAAGCCGCCGGGGCCGCCCGGCGCTAACGGGCAGCATAAGCATTCCCGCAACGCGCCACCTTCCGCGCAGTGAATCCGTCACGCATATTCATCCTCCGTCCGGTGGCAACCACGTTATTGATGGTTGCCATCCTGATCGTGGGCGCCATGGCCTACCGGCAATTGCCCTTGTCGGCGTTGCCCGAGGTGGCCTATCCCACCATCGAGGTAGAGACCTTCTACCCGGGTGCAAGTCCGGAGGTGATTACCTCCGCCATCACCGCGCCGCTGGAAAAGCAGTTTGGCCAGATGCCGGGCTTGAGCCAGATGTCCTCCAGCAGTTCTGGCGGCGCATCGGTCATCACCCTGCAGTTCAATCTGTCGTTGCCCATCGACGTGGCCGAACAAGAAGTGCAAGCCGCCATCAGCGGTGCGCAGAATCTCCTGCCGCAGGACCTGCCGGCGCCGCCGATTTACGCCAAGGTGAATCCGGCCGACGCGCCGGTACTGACCTTGGGAATCACCTCCAAGGTGATGCCCCTCACCGAAGTGGAAGATCTCTCGGACACGCGTATTGCGCAGAAGATCTCCCAAATCAAGGGTGTGGGCGTCGTCAGCATCAGCGGCGGGCAGCGCCCGGCAGTGCGGGTCGTAGTGAACCCTCGCGCGCTCGCGGCCTACGGTTTGAACATCGACGATTTGCGCACCACCATCAGCAACGCCAATCAGAACGGTCCCAAGGGAACGCTCGACGGGCCGATCAGCGCGTATACGGTCAATACTAACGATCAGATTCGCAATGCCGACGACTACGGCACCGTCATCATCGCCTACAAGAACGGGGCGCCGGTGCGCCTGCGGGATGTGGCCACCCTGGTATCCGGCGCGGAGAATTCCAAGCTCGGCGGCTGGATGAACTCCACCCCGGCGCTCATCGTCAATGTGCAGCGCCAGCCGGGCGCGAATGTCGTCGACGTGGTCGACCGCATTCAAGAACTCCTGCCGTCGTTGAAGGCCGCTATGCCCACCGGCGTCGACGTCACCGTGCTCACGGATCGCACCACCACCATCCGAGCCTCCGTGGCCGACGTCGAGTTCGAACTGGTCCTGTCCGTGGTCCTGGTGGTGCTGGTTATTTACTTGTTCCTGCGCAATGTCCCGGCAACCATCATTCCCAGCCTGTCGGTGCCCCTGTCGCTGGTGGGCACCTTCGCCGTGATGTACCTGGCGAATTTCAGTTTGAATAATTTGTCCCTCATGGCCTTGACCATCGCCACCGGCTTCGTGGTCGACGACGCCATCGTCATGATCGAAAACATCTCGCGCTACCTCGAGCTCGGATACTCGCCCCTGGACGCCGCGCTCAAGGGCGCGGGACAAATCGGCTTCACCATTATTTCGCTCACCGTGTCCCTCATCGCCGTGCTCATTCCGCTGCTGTTCATGCAGGACGTGGTGGGGCGCTTGTTTCGCGAATTCGCCATTACCCTGGCGGTCACTATCCTGATTTCCGCCGTGGTATCGCTGACCCTGGTGCCCATGATGTGCGCCAAGCTCCTCAAGCGTCACTCGGGCGAGTCCGCTCAACACGAGTCCGGGCGCTGGTTCGCTGCGGTGGTGGAATGGTATGGCCGCCGCCTGACCTGGGTG
>Ga0302311_10001165_pt1 | contig 31527 bp, 29 predicted proteins | sample III_Palsa_N1_3_FD_200449 | JGI IMG/M metagenome (GOLD analysis project Ga0302311, IMG submission 200449) | Peat permafrost microbial communities from Stordalen Mire near Abisko, Sweden - III_Palsa_N1_3 | ecosystem: Environmental > Terrestrial > Soil > Palsa > Peat permafrost | place: Sweden... | reverse complement strand
GGCCGGGGAGCGCCCCGCCATCCGGCGCAAGGGCGCTGACGCCGGGCGGGTTTGGGCCTTACTCTTGCCCGTCAAGAGAGGGCTCCCCCAATGACGAGGTACCTTTTGCCTTTCGTCGTCCTCGGACTCTGCGCGTGTGCCACCACGCCCAGTGCGCCTTTGGGCACCGTCACCCGTGCCCAGGAGGACTACAACCTGGCGCTCGAGAAGTGCCAGGACGAGTACCGGTGGGACGTCAGCACCGACGCCGGGATGGGCGCGGCGGTGACACCGGATGACGAGAAGTTCACCCAGTGCCTGGCGCCGGCCAAGGCCAACCTCCACTCGGAAATGCGGCAGGCCGAGGCAGCCGAGGCCAGGGCCGACGCGGGCTCGGGCGCGTAGGCACCAGAGGGCCCCAGCACGCGGACGGACAAGCGGGCGATGAATGGTTAGGAAGGCTTCGTGGTAGGAGGCCACCCCTACCCCAAGGCCCATGTCCACGGAGCTCGAGCGCGAAGTCGCCCGCCGGCGCACCTTCGCCATCATCAGTCACCCCGACGCCGGCAAGACGACGCTGACCGAGAAGCTGCTCCTCTACGGAGGTGCCATCCACCTCGCCGGCAGCGTCAAGGCGCGCCGTGCCCGCCGCCACGCCACCAGTGACTGGATGGAGCTGGAGAAGGAGCGCGGCATCTCGGTGACGTCCTCGGTGCTTCAATTCGAGTACCAGGGCCACGCCGTCAACCTCCTCGACACCCCGGGCCACCAGGACTTCAGCGAGGACACCTACCGGACGCTGTCCGCCGCCGACAGCGCGGTGATGCTCATCGACGCGGCCAAGGGCGTCGAGCCCCAGACGAAGAAGCTGTTTCAGGTGTGCCGGCTCCGCGCCATTCCCATCTTCACCTTCGTCAACAAGCTGGACCGCTATGGCCGGGCTCCGCTCGAGCTCATGGACGAGCTGGAGCAGGTGCTTGGCATCCGCGCCTACCCGATGAATTGGCCCATCGGCATGGGCCCGGAATTCCGCGGCGTCTACGATAGGACTTCCAAGGCGGTGCACGTCTTTTCTGCCGAGGGGCGCCACGGGGAGTCCGCGGCCACCGAGCGCGTGGTGCAGCTCGACGCGAAGGAAGTGAGCGACGTCCTCTCCGCCTCGGAGCTTTCCCAGCTCCGGGAGGACATCCAGCTGCTCGACATCGGCGGCGACGCCTTCGCCCGGGACAAGAGCGACCGGGGCCTCATCACCCCCATGTTTTTTGGCAGCGCGATGACCAACTTCGGCGTGCGGCCCTTTCTCGACGCCTTTCTCGAGCTCGCCCCGCCGCCCGCACCGAGGAGCACCACCCACGGCTACCAGGAGCCGAGCGACCCGAAATTCAGCGGCTTCGTCTTCAAAATCCAGGCGAACATGGACCCCGCCCACCGGGACCGGGTGGCCTTCGTGCGGGTGGTGTCCGGCCACTACCAGAAGGGGATGGACGCCTTTCACGTCCGCCTGGGCAAGACGGTGCGGCTCGCCAACCCGACGCAATTCATGGCCGCCGAGCGCACCGCCATCGACGAGGCCTGGCCGGGGGACGTCATCGGCCTCTTCGACCCGGGGCTGTACCGCATCGGCGACACCCTCCTCGAGGGGGACAATTTCGAATTCGAGGGGGTTCCCCGCTTCTCGCCGGAGCACTTCGCCGTGGTTCGGGCCAAGGACCCGATGCGCAGAAAGCAGATGGAGAAGGGGCTGGAGCAGCTCAGCGAAGAGGGCACCATCCAGATTTTTCAGCAGCGGCAGATGGGGATGCGGGACCCGATTGTGGGCGTCGTCGGCCCCCTGCAACTGGAGGTGCTGCAGTACCGCATCGAGCACGAGTACGGCGCCGACATCCTCCTCGACAAGCTGCCCTATGGCCATGCGCGCTGGGTGGTGGGCGACTTCGACCCGAAAACCTTCGACTGGGGCGGCAACCGCCAGACGGTGCAGGACCGCGACGGGCAGCCCCTGGTGCTCTTCCGCGACGACTGGGCGCTGCAGCACACCGTGGAGAAGCACCCGGAGCTGAAATTCCTGTCCGCCGCGCCGCCGCTCAGGTCTGCGGGCGCGACGGTGGGTTAACGAGGAGCGGCTTTTTCTTTGAAGCCTGGGGCGGGGCCTGGCACGCCTGTGCGGCTGACGGCGAGACCTTCACCTGTCTGCGCATCCGCCATCCCTCACCGGAAGGCGAGCGCCCATTCCAGGACCGGGTCCCTCCCAGCTTTGCGTTGCTCCCAGGTGGGGACAATCTCCTGGTCAGGGTGGATGGCGTTGTCGCTCCCGGGAAGAAACTCGTAGTACCGCGTGGAGTAGCGCAGGGCGAGGTGGGAGTTGGGCAGGACGACTTCCTCCGGCTCTTGGTAGCTGTTCGGCTTCTCGCCGATGGTCTCACCGACGAGCACCGCGGCGGTTTTCTGACGGAAGTGCGCAGCGTTCGCCATCGCCGCGGAGAAGGTGAAAGGCCCGATGAGCACGAAGAGGTGTCCACGGCGGTTGAGGTCGCCAAGCTTGCCAATCGGCTCCACGAGGTACTTGAGGCCCTCGAAGTAGTCTCCGCCGCCATTTCCTCGGAGGTCCACCACCAGCTTGTCCGGGTGCTCCTTGCGAATGAGCGCGAAGAGACTCTTGGTGTGGGCGCCCAGGTCCACGTAGCTGCGGAAGTTGCAGTACACGGCATGCTGCTCCGCGAGCCACACGATGCGAAACGGCTCGTCCGGCTGTTGCCGGAAGAGCGGTGGGTCGGCGGGCACATCGATGGCCCTCGGAGCGGGCGAGTTGCCAGAAGGGGCGCGTACCTCGACGGTGAACTCCCCGTCGCCATCGGAGAGCGTGTAGTGCGCGATGTTCCGGTCGGACGTCATCCCCCAGCCGTGCAAGAGGATTCCGACAGTGAGGCGCAGCGGCGAGAGTGCCTCACGGTACGCCTCGTTTTCGTCATCGGGCGTCAGCTCTCGTGCGCGTCGGAGGGCAGCTTCGATGGGAGTGTTCTCCACCCTCAAGACTCGCGCTCCGAGGGCACGCTCCTGTCCCGCGACCGCGCTCGTCACCCGGTAGGCGTCCCCGATTCGCCGGAAGTCGAACGGGAAGTTGGCATCATCCTGAGGGGTGCGGAGGTAGGTGTGCGCGTCTCCGATGAGGTTGGCGATTCGCGCCATGCCGACGTAGATGGCGTCAGCGCCGAGCCCTGCCAGCCCATGGTCCAGCGCCTGCACCTCGGCGTCGAAGCGCTCCCGCGAGATGTGGTGAAAGGCATTCTTGTGCCGCCGGGGCAGCTCACGCGCGAAAAACTGGAGGTCCTCATGCCACTGAGACGTCGTCAGCTGGAGCGTCTCGGGCTTGGGAGTGCAGGCCACCCAGGCGGCCGCGACCAGCAGGACGACCCTCAGTGGACGGCGCTGGAGCTTGCCTTCTGGCGAACCGGCAACGGCCCCGAATTGGCGCGGCTGGGCCCTAGCGAAGCGCCACACTCAAAAGGTACGCGCCGAGCCCAACCTCGATTGCGTAGGTGGCCGCGACGCCCGCCTGTACCGTCCGGCTTCCAAGGCGCAAGAAGCCGGCGGCATGGGCCAGACGCGCGAGGAGGATGGCCCAGCCAACGCCCACCACCCAAGGGATGGGAAGGCCGGCCACCTCGGCCAGCACCAGCGCCACGGCCAGGAGAAGCCCGTGCTCGAGGGCGTTTCCGTGGGCGCGGATTCCGCGCCCCAGACGCCTCTCGCCACCGTCGCCGAGGAAGACGCCGTACTTCCTCCGAAGCCGGGTGACATTCATCGCCAGCGTGGTGATGAGCAGAAACACGGCTCCAGCGAAGGGCAGGGAATGAAGCGGGAGGTGCATGGGGCTCGAGACCGAGTGTTGTGGGGACCGCTCGGCCGAGGGATGAGCCGTGAGTGCACGCGGGCGCGGGTCGCTCTAGCCTGAAGGCCGCATGTGGCTCAACAACATCTTCGTTTGGAGCGGTCTCGTCTGCGCGGCGATGCTGGCGCTCTTTGCCGTGGCGCCGCCGAAGCGAGGGGTCATGCGGCGGTGGCTGCGAGTTTGGTACGGCCTTTTGCTGGTGGTCAACGGCACCCTCGTCGTCTTCGCTCACTCGCTCAACATGTCGCGACCGGTTGCCTTGGCGGCGGTGACGCCCGGCTCGTTCTTCATTCTCCTCATGGTTCTCGCGTTTCGGTACGGCCCGCCGGGGGACATCAAGTCAACCCCGAAGGCACCGGCCGGGCGCGACATCTGACGGCCAGCGATGACGGCGGCGCGCGAGGGCCGCATCGCCTCTAGCTGCCGCTGAAGACGGGCAGCTCGGCATGCGTCTCCACACGTCGATTCAAATTGGAGCGGGAAAGAGTCGTCGTCAGCGTTCGTCCGTGCTCGCGCAATCCCTGAGGCCCTTCGGGCGAAACGTGTAGCTCTTTCGGTCCAGCACATTGGACAGCCACTGCGTGCGGACGCACATTCGCACGAAACATCCGTCGGCTCGATTCGCGTTTGCGCACATTACCGACGCTGCGCCGATGGCCTATCTAGTGAGCCCGAGCCCCGCGAAGTTTGCGCATTCGGTTCACAGTCCTGGTTCAGTTGGAAAGGAAGGACGACGATTTCCGCGACAAGAACTGGGTTTGTTTATTTCGCCGCTGCGGTTCTCTTGGTGACTGGCTGTGGCGGTGCGGCCGGTCCCAGCGGTGATGCTGGTCCGTCCGGTGGCGCAATCAGCTGGTCGGATGTGGCATTTCGCGATGTCGATGCGGGCGCAGTCGGAATCGTTGTCAGTCTCGAACCAGGAGGCTTTCAGACAACGACAGCCAGCGACGGAACATTCACGCTCGAAGCACCTCCGGGCTCATACCAACTCTCGTACTCCGCGCCTGGCTTCAGCCTGAATATTCCGCTCGTGTACCTTGAGTCCGGCGGCCTTGTCATTGCCGAGTCGCCCTCAGGAGTGCTGACTGGCGTCTCAGCCATCAGTGTGCCGAGAGTGATGCATCTTGGTGTGGGGCCCACCGTCTACCAATCCCCCGACTCTACGTACGCGATTCTCGTCAGTTCAGATCAGACGACTGCATGGTTGCTCGACTCTGTCGACCTTCCCCCGACGTCGTTAGGAGAAGACTTTTCTGTTGATAATTACCTTGGATCCCCCAGTTTTTCCCCCAACGGGGACTACTTTCTCCTCTACAACAATTCACTCGTTGGCTGGACGGTGTACGACCGTTCCGGAACCTCGCACGGTACGGTCCCGCTCCCGTTTCAGGCGGGTCTTCTTGCCTGGTCGCGCGATAGTACGGAGTTTGCTGCTCTCGCGACCGTGAACGACAACCTCTATCGCGTCGAACTCGCCACAGCCGCGGTCACACTCGTTGCAACGGGAGTCACGACAATTGAGGGCTTCTCTGCCGATGGAACCCTCTTCTTCGACGACAGCAACAGAGCCGCGGATGCTGGCAGCAGTTTCACAGTACACAACCTCTACCGGCAGGTGCAGGGCTCCCCATCGGTGACGCTCAACACGGGCGCAAAGGGGGGTGTGCCAACGGTCAACTTCTCTGGCGACGGGCAGCGCGTCGCGTACTTCGGAGATACCGACCCCGTTTGGGGGACGGGGACGCTCTACACCCTGGCATCTGGCGCCAGCACTCCGACGTCGCTCGGTCCTGGATGTCTTGTTCCGCAGCCTTTCTATTATAGCTTGGTACCACCATTCCTCTCACCGGATGGCAGTCACGTCGTCGTTTCCCTCCAAGCCAATGGCGTCTACCAAGGCCTCTATGCAGGCCTGCTCGCTGGCCCGCTGGTGCTGATTGATGCAAACGGGCAAGACCAAGCGACGCTCTTCTCCGCGGACGGCAGTCAACTCGCGTACCTTTTGTACCCAGGCGAGAATCCGAGTGACAGCGAACTCGCGGTTCGGAGCTCGAACGCCATGACGGCCAGCCAAGTGATCGCGTACAACTTCTCCATCTACTCCAGTCCAGGACCGCTCGTCGCGACTGGCGGCAATCGATTTATCTTCGCCACCAACGCTTCTGAGCTCTACAGCGGAGACTTCTCTGGAGCGCCTGCGGTTCTGATCGACTCATCATTCAGCGGTGACTTGACGGGGAACGTCGCACACTCTCCCGACGGAACCCGCCTGGTGTTTTTGGACACTGCGTCTCCGTCTCCCTGCGGAACAACCCTGTTCACGTCTTTGGCGGATGGCAGCGGCAGGACTCAGTTGGCGGTCTGTGCGTATCTCGGCATTTCTTCTCCGGACGGTGGAACTGTGTCCTTCACGACAGAACAAACGCCGTCGTTGCCAACGGGCGCACTGAGTCTCATCAACTTCGCGACGGGCGCAGTGACCCAACTTGCGTCGCAGGCCGGTAGCGTCGAAGCGTGGAGTGCGGACTCCAGCAAGCTCGCTTTTGAAGTGCAGAATGTTCTCTACAGTTATTCGGTCGGCGGTGGCCCGATTCCAGAGATGACGGCCGGAGATGGAATTTTCTGGATGGACGACGAGCATCTCGTCGTGACGAGGACCTCTCAGCTCGCCCCGTCGTGGATCGAAGATGACGTGTACCTTCTCGGCGTTCCGTAGCGGACAAGTCGCGCTCCATGGGAGCGCGACTTGACGTGAGCCGCGCCAGTTGACCCTTTTAGCTTCCGCTGAAGACGGCCAGCCCGGCGTGCTCCACCTCGCTCCAGGGCGCGGCGACCATGGCCGATGGGCGTCGGCTGCCTTCGAGGTGCGCTGCGTCTGCCCACAGCCAGCGCGGAGGCCCGGAGAGCGCCCCGTCTGCGTGCGAGAAGAGCCTCGCTCGCCGGAGCTGCGTCGAGCTCCCGGCGTTGTAGAGCGCGAGCGGTCGCTCCCCAGAGGCACCGAGATGGATTTCCCGGGGGACATGACGGTGGCCGTGCAGCACCATGTCGCAGGAGCCGCGCACCCGCCGCAGGAGCTCGCGTCCAAGCGGCAGCTCAGAGCAGTAGGGCAGCCGGAGACGCTCGCTCCAGCGCTCGAGCCACGTCTCCTCGGGGAGCGCTAGGGGGTGATGGTGAAGCAGCAGGACGCGAAGCGTCTGCTTCGGGGCACGCCGGAGTGCATTGTCCACCTCGTCCACCATGGCCGCGGTGACTTCTCCGTGCGAGGCCAGTGAGGACCGGTTGTGGTCGGCGGTGGAGTCGATGCGGACCAGGAGAAGCCCGGGTGTCTCCACGAGGGCGACGCGGCGTCCGCCCATGAGGGCCCGTCCCGCGTCGTCGGACGTCCGGTCGTGGTTTCCAGGCACCACCGTCAATCGGTGCGCGCGCTGCAGCGGCCCGAAGATGTCGAAGAAGAGGGACATCTCCTCGTCGCGGCCGCGGTGGGTGACGTCGCCTGTCACCACCACCTGGTCGACTTCCGCCTCCTGCAATGCTTCCACCAGCGCGCGGGCCGCGACCTCGTTGGAGCGGCTCAGCCCGAGGTGCAAGTCGGAGAGGTGGGCCAGCGTCAGTAACCTCATGCCTGAACATTCGACCAGGCGGCCGGGGCGCTGCCATGGAGTGCCGGAAAACTCTCCGTGACTTCCTCGGCCCCCGGGCGGGGCAGGGCAGCCAGCGTGCCGCCTTGCAGCACCCGTAGCCGGTTGCCGCGCCAGAGGACGGTGTGGGCAAAGAGGCCATGCACCCAGGTGGCGAAGAGGAGCCCGTCCTTCACCCAGCCCGCGCCGAAGGCGCGCCAGGAGAAGAGCTCCTGTCGCAGCCGGCTGAAGGCCACCGAGTCCAGCGCTGGCTTGAGGACGGCGCAGGCGGCGAGCGTCGCCGCGGCACCGGGGCTCGGTCGCAGCGCGAAGCCGATAACGGCCAGGGGGATGGGGTTTAAGAGGGACTCGGCCAGGTAGGCCGGAAACGTCATGGCCGTGCGGTGGGTGACGCTCCAGCGCAAGTAGCGCTGGAAGAAGGAGCCCACGCTCTTCTCGACGGCGATGTTCCACACCGGAAGGCTACTGACGGCCACCCCGGCGCCGAGCTCGGCCACCAGGCGGTTTCCAAGGACGTGGTCCTCGGCCAGGACGTTGGCCACCGAGGCGAAGCCTCCGAGGAGCTCGAGGTCATGACGCCAGAGGGCCATGGACTTGCCCACCACCAAGTCCTTCTTCAGCACCCGCTGGGCGGACACCATGCCCGGGGCGATGGTGCCCCCGAGGTGCAGGTTATCGAGGAGCGCACCGAGGGACTTGTGCCCGTTGCCCGCCACCGGGTGGGTGACGCAGCCCACCCCCGGGCGCCCCATGTGCCCGGCGATGTCCAGCAGGTAGCCAGTCGGGACGCGGATGTTGGAGTCGCTCACCACCAGGAGGTCGTACCGCGCGGCGCGCGAGAGGCACACCAACTGGTTCACCTTCGGGTTGAAACCAGCCTCGCCCGTCTGGAGCACGAGCCTCACGCAGTCCGGCCAGCGCCTTCTGGCCGCACAGGCCACCGGGTAGGCGGTGTCCTCCGTGGACTTCACCCCCAGCACCACCTCGTACGGCCCGGGGTAGCTGAGCGCGATGAAGCTGGCGAGATTTTCCTCGAGGTCGTCGTCCGCGCCGCAGAGTGGCTTGAGGACGGAGATGCCGGGCCACGCCGTAGCGACGGGTGCCGCCTTCCGGAGGTGGAGAATGGTGAGCAGCACCGTCAGCGCCACCATGGCCACGCCGAGCGCTGCGGCGATGAGCAACAACAGTCCGATGAACTCCATCCGGCCTCGTCTGCCCTGCACGCCGTTTGGGAGGGGTTTCGGCGTGCGACAACCTGGATCGGGAAGTCAGCATGCGCGAGCAGGCGCACGTCCCCGTGGCGGGGCGGCAAACTCTCCGTGGCGGAGCTACAGGCCGGTGGGTGTGCGCCGCCGCCAGCGAAGGAGGAGGTTGGCGTACACGGCGGCATTCACCACGAGAACGAAGATGCCAATGGCCAAGTCCAGATGCAACCCGCCGAGGTGGGCCACGCGCTCGGGCAACAGGTAGTGCGCGACGAAGGAACCGGCATACGGCGTCTGGCCAGCCCTTCTGCGCAGCGCATTCTCGGCCGTGGTGAGTGGACACGGCCAGTCGGCGAGGTTGACCGCCGCCCCCCAGACGAAGACGGGCACCTGCACGAAGAGGAAGCGCGGCCAGCGGAAGGCGAGCAGCGCCCCAAAGACGGCGGTGGCGATGAAGAGCAGGTGCAAAAGGACGACGGCGCTTTCCAGGAGGCGGAGGCCCATGGGGGACGTTGTCCTTACCGGTTGGGCCGGACGGTGTGCCCGTGGTGGCCGGACGTCCGCAGGACGAGGCCTTCCTTGAAGGCGCGCGCCGCTGCCGGGCCGACGAGAAACCCCACCGGGTCACTGCGCCGACACGTCTTCTTCAGCCAGTCCTCCACCTCCTGGTAGAGGCGGCGGAAGCGGTCCGGCGCGGCGGTGCGGCGCCCGGTTTCCGGGGTGACGTCGAGCTCCGCCCACAGCTGGCCGGCCACGAGCTCGTGGTCCTCGTTCTTGACGGAGCGCCCCCAGAAGATGACGGGCGAGCGCACCTCGTCCACCCGCCATGCCCCCTTGTCCGGGCCGCGCTTCACCTTGTCCACCAGCACCGGCCCAAGGTCCGCCGCGGCCAAATACACCTCGGGCGGCAGCGCCTCGTGATGCTCGGCGGCCGCCAGAAACGGCTTCCAGTCCGCAGGGACGCGCCGCGGGTACACCTCCAGCCGGTGCGGGGCGAGGAAGCGCAGGAAGGCCCGCTCGTCCTCGGGCGCAAGAAACAACGGCAGCTGCTGGGCCATGGAAGAAACAGGGTGCGCGAGGGTGTGCCTCGCAGGCAAGGGCCGCCGCCTGTGCCCCCGGCTGGGGGTAAGCTTGTCCCTCGTGAAGGGGGCCATGGACGAGTCAAACGAGGCGCTGTGGGGCCGGATGCGGGAGCTGAAGGACCTCTCCGGCATCATCGGCCTGGCCACCTGGGACCAGGAGACGTACCTGCCTGTGAAGGCCGAGGCGGCACGGGCAAGCCAGCTCTCGACGCTGCAGGGCCTCTACCACGAGCGCCTGGTGGCGCCCGAGGTGGGCGACTGGCTCGCCCAGCTGGGGGCGGCGCCTGCCTCGGCGGACGAGCAGGCGCTGGTACGGGTGCTGGCGCGCGAGCGCGACCGCGCGGTGCGCGTCCCGGTGGCGCTGGTGCGTGCGCTGGCCGAGGCCCAGGGACAGGCCCTCACCGCGTGGCGCACGGCGCGCGAGGCGCGGGCCTTCGCCCCCTTTGCCCAGCCGCTCGACCACCTGCTGCAGCTGCGGCGAGAGCAGGCCGACGCCATCGGGCATGACGGAGAGCGCTACGACGCGCTCCTCGGCGGCTTCGAGCCCGGAATGCGCACCGCCCGGTTGATGCCGGTGCTGCACGCCCTGCGCGACCAGCTTGTCCCTCTGGTGGAGGCCCTCGACGGCTGGCCGGCCGGTCCCAACATTCTCGCCGGGACGCGTTTCCCGGCCGACGCGCAGTGGCGCTTCACCGTCGAGCTCCTCGGCAAGCTGGGCTTTGACCTCGAAGCCGGACGACAGGACAAGAGCGTCCACCCCTTCACCGGTGGCACCCACCCCACCGACGTCCGCCTCACCACCCGCATCTCCGAGGACAACCTCTCGGCGGCGGTGTTTGGCACCATCCACGAGTGTGGCCACGGGCTGTACGAGCAGGGGTTCCGCCCCGAGGACTACCGCACCGTGCTGGCCGCCGCGCCCTCCATGGGGCTGCACGAGTCCCAGTCGCGTCTGTGGGAAAACCTCGTCGGCCGAAGCCTCCCCTTTTGGCAGGCGCTCTACCCGCGGCTGCAGGCGGCCTTTCCCGCGCAGCTCGGCAGCGTGGGCCTGCCCGCCTTTCACCAGGCCCTCAACCGCGTCTGTCGCTCGCCCATCCGCGTCGAGGCCGACGAGGTGACGTACAACCTGCACATCGTCCTGCGGACGGAGCTCGAGCTCGAGCTCCTGCGGGGAAACCTGCCGGCGGCGGACCTCCCCCAGGCGTGGAATGCCGCTACCCGCGCCCTCCTCGGGCTCGAGCCGGCCGACGATGTGAAGGGCGTGCTGCAGGACATCCACTGGGCCTGGGGCGAGCTCGGCTACTTCCCCACCTATGCCTTGGGAAACCTCTACGCGGCCTCCTTCATGAAGGCTGCCGAGGCGGCACTGCCCGACGTCTGGGGCAGCATCTCCTTAGGGGACTTCGCCCCGCTGCGCACCTGGCTTCGGACAGCCATCCACCAGGAGGGGGCGCGGCTCGACGCCGAGGACCTCGTACAGAAGGTGACGGGAAAGGGCCTCACCGACACCGACTTCGTCACTTACCTGAAGGCCAAGTACGGAGCCCTCAGCGGCCGCGCCCTGTAGACATCAACAGCCGGCCCCTTCAGCGCAGAAGGCGCAACAGGGCGTCCCCGTAGAGACGGACGCGCTTCTCGCCGAGGTAGGGGACGGCCAGGAGTGCCTCGCGCGTCGCGGGTGGCTCCCGGGCGAGGGCCTCCACCAGTGGGTTGGTGAGCACCACCGAGGGCGTCACCTTGCGGGCCGCCGCGGCCTCCGTCCGCCAGGCCTTGAGGGCCTCCTCCCGCTTCTTGCGCGCCGGGTCTCGCACCAAAGGAGGCAGCGGGGGGAACTCGCCGCGGTCGGCCTGGGCCCGAAAACGCGCCAGGAGAGCCAGCACCTCCTCGCCGTGCTCCCGCACCACCTGCCCGCGCACCCCCATGGTGCGCGAGAGGCTGCGCAGGTCCTTGGGGGGCTTGCTCACCAGCTCCTGGATGGCGGCGTTGGACAGCATCTTCCCCATCGGGACGTCGGCGGCCTCGGCCCACGCAAGGCGCAGCGCATGCAGCGCGGCGCCCGCGGCGAGCATGAAGCCCTGGTCCTTCTCGCTGAGGGTGCGCGCCACCTTGGGCTCGAAGCGCGCCACCTCCGGACGCACCGCCGCCTCGTCCGCCAGCCGCTCGCAGTCCAGGGAGACTTCCTCGAGGATGTCCGCCGTCTCGCAGGCCGCCCGCACCCGTCGCCCCACCTCGGAGAGGTAGCGGACGTCGTCGGCAATGTAGGCCCGCAGGGGCGGGGGCAGGGGCCTCTGCGCGAAGTCCGCCTGCTGGTGCTCCTTCTTCAACGTCACACCCAGCTGCTCCAGCACCAAGTCCGCGAGGCCCACCTTGGGCCAGCCGAGGAGGGTGGCCGCGCGGTGGGTGTCGAAGAGGCCCCGCACCCGCACGCCGGCCTCGGCCAGGAATTGGAGGTCCCCGCCCGCGGCGTGAAACACCTTCACCAGCGTCGGGTCGTGGAAGGCCGGTGCGAGCGGCGTCAGCCCGGGCGTCTCCAGGGTGTCCACCAGCCAGATGTCCTCGTCCGTCCCAAGCTGGACGAAGCACAGGCGCGGCCGGAAGGCGTGCAGCGCATCCGCCTCGACGTCCACCGCGAGGAGGTTCGCGTCGGCCAGGGCTTCCGCCACGCTGGACACGTCAGCCGGGGAGCGCACGTCGTGGGCGGGCTGCTGAAACGGGCTCACCAGACTCCCTACCCTAGTCGTTTTTTCCGCTGGCGCCGCTAGGATGGCTGGCACCTTCATGAGCGGCGACGAAGCCAAGCTGGAGAAGTCCCTCCTCGGCCACATGGGCCGGGCCATCTCGGATTTTGGCCTCATCGCCGCCGGAGACCGCATCCTGGTGGGGGTCTCGGGAGGCAAGGACTCGCACACCCTTCTGCACCTGCTCTCCCTGTTGCGGGCGCGCGCGCCGGTGCGCTTCTCGCTTCTGGCCGTGACGCTCGACCAGGGGCACCCGGGGTTTCCCGGCCACGTGCTGGAGGCCTACTACCGGAAGGAGGGCTACGACTTCCGCATCCTGCGCGAGGACACCTACCGCCTGGTGGTGGAGAAGACGCCGCCCGGGAAGACGCACTGCGCGCTGTGTTCGCGGCTGCGCCGCGGGATTCTCTACAACGCCGCCGTCGAGCTGGGGTGCAACAAGATTGCGCTCGGGCACCACCGCGACGACCTGGTGGAGACGCTCCTCCTCAATCTCTTCTTCTCGGGCTCGCTCAAGTCCATGCCCCCGCTCTTGCACAGCGACGATGGGCGGAACACCGTCATCCGGCCGTTGGCCTACGCGCCGGAGGCGGAGATTGCGGCCTACGCCGCGCTGCGCGCCTTTCCCATCATCCCCTGCGACCTCTGCGGCAGCCAGGAGAACCTGCAGCGCAAGCGGATGAAGCGCATGCTGGACGAGCTGGAGCAGGAGCATCCCCACATCCGCGCCAGCGTCCTTTCGGCGATGGGAAACGTCCGACCGAGCCACCTCATCGACGCCGCGCTGGCCCACAAGCACCCGGACACTGCTGCCTCCCACCCAGGCCTAGGAGAGAGCGCATGGCTCGCGACCAGTCCTCAGTGACACGCACCGAGCGCAACGGCGCCCTGGTGGAGGTGATGCTGCTCGCGTGCATGGCCGATGGGCCGCCCACCGACGTCGGCATGCAGGCCCTGGTGGCGCGGGTGCTGGAGCGCCCGGAATTCGACGGGACGAAGGCGGACGAGTTGACGGCCCTGGTGCAGAAGAGCGCCAAGACGCTGGCCTCGGCGGAAAATCTCGAAACCATCCTCGGCTCGTTGCGCAAGCGGCTCCCCACCCACAAGCACCGGATGCTGGCCTTCGGGCTGGCGGCCGCGGTGGCCCTGGCGGACCACCGCGCCACAAGGGCGGAGCTCGGGCTCCTCAAGACGTTTCAGGCCGCCCTCGGCATCTCCGAGGACGAGGTGGCGCGGATGATTGACGTCCTGGAGGCCGGGGGCTCGCTCGAGGAGGCGCTGGGGGACCCCCTGGAGCGCCTCTACGCCGAAGTCATGGTGCTGGTGTCCGCTGCCGACGGGAAGCTGGACGAAGAGGAGGCGCGGGCCATGGTGGAAAGCTTCGCCAGCGACCCTCTGTTTCACGACGTCAGCGCCGACCGAGCGCAGGGCTTCGTCAAGGAGGCGGTGGACAGCCTGGCCACGGACGGGCTCTCGGAGCGCCTTCGGGCCCTGGCCCAGGGCATCAGCACCCATGCCCAGCGCCGGCGCGCCTTCCGCCTGGCGATGAAGGTGGCCCAGTCCAAGGGCAAACCCTCGGCCAGCGAGCGCCGCGTCTTGAATTTGCTGCAAGCGACATTCGGACTGGCCGATGATGAGGTGGAAGTCCTTCGGCTGGAAAGCGTCTAGGGGGCAACGTGGGGGGTTTCGCCGTCGTGGGTTCGCGCAGCGCCGACGTCCGGCTGGGGCTTCCGCCCTCGCTGCCGGTGGCGACTCCGCCCGGCGGCATGGCACGGCTGCGGCGCGTGCTGTCCGGTGCGCTGGGCCGGGCGGTGGAGCTGGTGGTGGCCGCCGACGATGAGCGGCTGGTGGAGGCGGCGCGCACCGGCCGCGTCGATGCCGTCTGGGCGCCGCCACTGGCCTGTGCCCGGCTCGAGGCCCTGGGGGCCCGCGTCCTCGCCCGGGCGGTGCGCGGCGGTGAGCTCGAGACGCGCGGCGTCCTCGTGTCGCGCCTGGATGGGCCGAAGGCGTTGAGCGAGTTGCCCGGCACGCGGGTGGCGTGGGTGGACAAGGCCTCCCTGGCCGGGCACCTGCTTCCGGCGGCGGCCCTGCGAGCCAAGGGGCACCCTCCGGAGCGCACCTTCTTTCAGCAGACGTTTTACGGAAGCTTCCGGGCGGCGCTGGACGCGCTCCTGGCCGGAGAGGCCGACGTGGCTGCCCTCCTGGCCCCGGCCTCGGGAGACGACATCCTCGGCAGTATTGAGGAGGTGGCTCCTGGGACGCGCCGCGAAGTCCAGGCCCTCCTCGTCACCGGGCGCGGCCCGCTGGACGCCATCGCCTCCGCGCCGTCGCTGGCCCCGGCGGATGCCGTACGGCTGCAACGGGGACTCCTTACACTCCCACGGTTACCGGAAGGCCCAACGCTGCTTCGGGACGTTTTCCGCGCGGAGCGCTTCACGGCAGCTCCCACGCTTGGCTACCGAGCGCTTCTGGGCCTGAGCCTGTCCGTCGGGTGAAAACTTCACACCGAAGCTACCGTTCCGGCATCTGACGTCGTACCTCCGGTGCTGTTATGAGGGTCCAACGAGACCGCGTCACTCGCCTTGGGGGGCATTTCACCATGGGCACACAGACGCTAGCGCCGTTCACCAAAGCCGTGGTCCGCCTGGCGCGCGGGTGGGCCACCCGTAGCCTGGCCGTCGGCGCGGTGGCCACCCTGGTGGATGTCTGCGTCCTCCTGGTGTGCGTGCGCCTCTTCGGTTTTCCCAACCCCCTGGGCGCCGCGGTGGGCGTCGCCGTCGGCTCGACGGTGGCCTTCTTCGGAAACCGCTGGTTCGCCTTCCAGGACGCGGAGAAGCCGATGGCGCCGCAAGTCCTCCGTTTCGTGGCCACCATCAGCGTGGGAATCGCCATCCACGCCTCGCTGGTGCACGTCCTGGCGGACATGTTCAGCGTGCCCGTCGTCCTGGCAAAACTCATCGCGGACTTGGCCGTCTTCGGCCTGGGGCAGCTCTTCCTCTTGCGCTACCTCGTGTTTCCCGAGGCCAAGGAGCCCAAGTGGCTTCGCCGCGGCGACGGCGCCGTCCAGGGCGGCGGGAAGAAAATCAGGGAGTCGTCTGCTCGCGCGGCTTGAGCAGCATCGCGGCGAGTTGCTTGGCCTGCAGCTCCGAGAGGCAGCGGTACTCCTGCACCTGTCCGTTGGGCTGCTCCACCCGGAGCACCCAGACGTCCTCTTCCTGTCGAATGACCGCTGGTGTGCTGCTGGCCATCTGGTGAGTCTCCTGGAGACGCCTTAATCCGTAAGCACTGAACATGCCGGAAACGGCTGACGTTGTACTTCAAGAAATTCGGGGAATTGCGAGAAGGCGGCCCGGGTCCTCGCAAAGCCTTGCTATGCAAAATTTGCGATTGGGAGCGGCCCTTCTCAGCTTCCCTGGGGTGTCTCTTCCGCCTCGGGCCACTCCCAGGCGCTGCGGTAGCCGCCGAGGGCCTCGGCGCGCGCGATGAGCGCGGCGTAGGCAGGGTGGGAGGCGAGTGTGGCCGAGTCGCCGACGACAAAGAGGTGCCGCCGGGCGCGGCTCAAGGCGACATTCAACCGGCGCAAGTCCGCGAGGAAGCCCACCTCGGCAGCGTCGTTGCTGCGCACGCAGCTGAGCAGCACCGCGTCCGCCTCGCGCCCCTGGAAGGCGTCCACGGTGTCCACTTCCACGCCCGTCCCTTCGAGGGCCGCCGCCAGGAGGCTGGCCTGGCCGCGGTAGGGGGTGATGACGGCCAGGGCCGACGGCGCGAGGCCCTCCGACAGAAGCCTCCTCACGCGGGCCACCACAAGGGCCGCCTCGCCGGGGTTGTCATAGCTTTCCGAGCGCGCCTCTTGCGTCTCCTCGAAGCCCTTGCCCGCCGTGTCGAGGAAGAGGAAGGGCGGGGCATCGAGGCGGGCCCCGGGCAGAAGCACGTCGGCCAGCGTGCGTCCGGCGACGGAGGGGTGGGCGCGCAGGAGGCCTCCGTAGAAGTCCTCCGAGATGAGGGACATGAGGTCGTCATTCATCCGGTATTGCTCGCGCAGCATACGGTGGACGTCCTCGCCATGCGTCTGCACGAGGCGCTCGAAGAGGCTTCGCCCGAGGCCGCCCTTGGCCGCCTCGGCCGACAGCACCGTGGGTGCAAGCTGGCGGTGGTCCCCGGCCAGCACCACCCTGTCCGCGCGCAGAAAGGCCAGGAGGCTGAGCGGCTCGGTGGCCTGGGTGGCCTCGTCGAGAAGCGCGAGCGCAAAGCGCATGCGCGACAGGGGCGGCGCGCCGAGGGCGGTGAGGGTGCAGCACAGCACCTGGGCCCGTCCCAGCACCGCGTCCACGGCCTTCCTCTCCAGGGCCCGGGCTTCCGCCAGCAAGGCGCGCGCCTCGGCCTGGGCCGTGCGGGCATTGGCGAAGCGTTCGCGGCTTCGGCCGCGGGTGCGCTGCTTTCGGGCTTGTCCCAACAGGGCAAAGGCCTCGTCGTAGAGCTCCGTCGCCAGCTGCCGGTCCGGGTGCGCCTCGACGAGGACGTCCAGCACCGCGTGCTGCGCGCCCTCACTCACCCGCGCCGGGTGCCCGATGCGCACCGCGCGCAGCCCCTCTTGGAGGCACAAGGAGAGGAGGTGGTCCACCGCGGCGTTGCTGGCGGCGGTGCACAGCAACTGGCCGCCGCCTGTCGCCACCCACTCCCTGGCCACCGCGGCCAGCACGGTGCTCTTCCCCGTGCCGGGCGGCCCCTGGATGCAGAAGGCGTCGCCCGCCGCGAGGGCCAGCTCCGCCGCCTCCGTCTGCTCCGGGTTGAGGGCCTCGCCCGCGTGGACGAGGGCCTTCGGCGTCTCGAATTCGGCGGGCCTCACCCCGAGGAGGAAGTCCCGAAGCCTTCGGCCCCGGCCCTTCTCCAGCGCCGCCACCTCGGCCACCGCCTTCGAGGCGCGGCCGAAGGTGACGTCGTCCGGTACCACGTCCAGCACCACGCGCCCGGTGCGGACGAAGGGCGGCGGCGGCTTGTCGAAGGCGACGTCCACCCTCGTCCGGGTGCTGCGCACCACCACCGCGCGCTCCGCCGCCGCGGCCTCGGCCACCCGAGGGCGGCACACCACCACGTCCCCGGGAAAGAGCCGGGCCGGCAGCGGGGCCTTGGCCGGCCGCTCGAGCGCCACCACGAAGCGCCCGCCGAGCCCCACCGACTCCTCGACGGCCAGAAGGCCCGAGGCGGAGAGGCCCCGCGCCTCGCGCTCCTCCTGCGAAAGCTGGGCGCGCTCGTCCGCCTCGCGCCTCCGGGCCGCTGCGTGCTCGAGCTCGAGTTGGCGCTGCAGCTGCTCGAAGTGCGAAGGCGCGGCTGTCATGGGGGCCAGGACGCCGGTGCTTCTAGCGTGCCCCGGCCGCCGGCACATGAAAGGAGGAGAGACGGAGTTGTGCGCGGAGGGCCCTCGGCAGTAGGGGAGGGGCCTCCCCATGAGTACCGCCTCCACCGAGAACCGCCTCGCCAAGGAGGCGTCGGCCTACCTGCGCCAGCACGCGCACAACCCGGTGGACTGGTACCCCTGGGGGCCGGAGGCCCTGGGGCGGGCCAGGGACGAGAACCGTCCGCTCCTCCTCTCCGTCGGCTACTCGGCCTGCCACTGGTGTCACGTCATGGCCCACGAGTGCTTCGAGGACGCGGAGATTGCCCGGCTGATGAATGCCCACTTCATCAACGTGAAGGTGGACCGCGAGGAGCGCCCGGACCTCGACCAGCTGTACCAGGGCGTGGTGCAGCTGATGGGGCGGGGCGGCGGCTGGCCGCTCACCGTCTTCCTCACCCCCGCCCTCGAGCCCTTCTACGGCGGCACCTACTTTCCGCCCACCGACAGGCACGGGCTACCGGCCTTCCCCAAGCTGCTCCTCACCCTGGCCGAGGCCTACCGGGCCCGGGCCGGCGAGGTGGCCTCCCAGGCCGAGAAATTCACCGCCGGGCTTCGCCACCTGTCCACCTATGGGCTGGAGGCCTCGCCCCTGGACTTCACCAAGGAGGACGTCCGGGACGCGGGCGTCGAGGAGGCGCGGGAGCTCGACCCGGAGTACGGCGGCTTCGGGATGGCGCCCAAGTTTCCGAGCCCGATGAATGTCGCGCTGCTTCTCCGGGCGTTTCGTCGCGGCGCGGACAGGACGCTTCTGGATGGTGCCCTCTTCACCCTGGAGCGGATGGCCAAAGGCGGCATTTACGACCAGCTGGGGGGCGGCTTTCACCGTTACAGCGTGGACCGGCTGTGGCGCGTGCCGCACTTCGAGAAGATGCTGTACGACAACGCCCAGCTGCTTCACCTCTACGCGGAGGCGGAGCTCATCGAGAGCCGTCCCCTCTGGCGCAGCGTGGCCGAGGGCACGGTGGGGTGGCTCCAGCGGGAGATGACGGCGCCCTCGGGGGCCTTCTACGCCACCCAGGACGCGGACAGCGAAGGGGAGGAGGGGCGCTTCTTCACCTTCACCCTCGAGGAGATGCGCAGGCTTCTCGGCCAGCCGCTGGCGGACCTCGCCACCCTGCACTTCGGCTGCACGGTGCAGGGGAATTTCGAGCACGGCCGCAACGTCCTCGAGGTGCAGGTGCCGGCCAAGGCGCTGGCCGAGCGACTCGGTGAGCCACTCGTGGAGGTGGAAGCCCGGCTGGCCGAGGTGCGCGCCCGGTTGTTTCTCGCACGCGAGGGACGCGTCCGCCCCGGGCGCGACGAGAAGGTGCTCGCCGGCTGGAATGGCCTCATGGTGCGCGGCCTCGCCGCCGCCGCGCGGGCCTTCGACAGAAGCGACTGGGCGGACCTCGCCAAGGCCGCCGCCGCCGCCGTCCTCAAGACGCACTGGCGCGACGGGCACCTGCTTCGCCTCTCCTCGCACTCGGCGCACCAGGGCTTCCTCGAGGACTCGGGGGACTTCGCCTCTGGCCTCGTCGCCCTGGCCCAGGCCACCCTCGACGCCTCCTGGCTTATCCCGGCCCAGGCCATCGCCGACGCCGCAGTGGAGGCCTTCTGGGACGAGGGGAAGCAGGCCTACACCAGTGCGCAGAAGGACACGGCGGACCTCCTCGTCCCCACCTACGCCCTTCACGACAACGCCTTCCCCTCCGGGGCCAGCACCCTCACCGAGGCCCAGGTGGCGCTCTCGGCCCTCACCGGGGAGGCACGGCCACTGGAGCAGGCCATGCGCTACCTCCGCCGCATGCGCCAGGCGATGGTGGACAACCCCTTCGCCTACGGCCACCTGTGGCTGGCGGCGGATGCCGCGCTCGACGGCGCGGCCGAGGTGATGCTGGTGGGCACGCACGAGGAGGTGCAGGGGCTGAGGCGGGCCGTGGACAGCACCTGGGCCCCGACGGTGGCGCTTGGCCAGCTGGAGCCAGGGCGGGTGCCCAAGGTGCTGGCCGCCGTGGCCGAGGGGCGCCAGAGGGTGGAGGGCCGTCCCGCCGCCTACCTCTGCCGGAATTTCGCCTGCGCGCCGCCCCTCACCGAGGCCGGCGCACTGGCCGCGGCGCTGCGCGCCGTCTAGCCCGCACAGGGAGTTGGTGACAGCCGGGCGGGGGCGAGGGCAGAGTCCCAGAGAGAATACCGGCCGTGCCTTCGCGCGCCCGGGTGGTGTCCCGCTGTCGAGAGGAGCGTCCTGTCCCATGTCTCTTCTTTGGTTTGCCATCGTCGGCCTCATCTGCGGCGCCATCGCCCGCGCCCTCTTCCCCGGACGGCAGCGGATGGGCCTCCTGGCCACCGCCCTTCTGGGCATGGCGGGCTCCCTCCTCGGAGGTTTCGCCGGCTCGCTCATCTGGGGCGGGCTGCGCGGGGCCACCATCCAGCCCGGAGGGTGGATACTCTCCATCCTCGGCGCCATGGTGGTGCTGTACGCGGTGAGCCGCCGCCGCTGACGGCGCTCCGGCGGGTGCCTCGCTTCAGCCAGCGGGCACGACGTCCACCACCTTCAGCTTTCCCAAGAGGGGAATGATGTCCGCCTGGCTTTCCTCGCCGAGGGTGAGGTGGGTGGCGTCGGCCACCGGCTGTCCGAAGGTGGGGTCGAGCTGCGTCCAGGTGGTGCCGACGTAGGCCTCCACCCACTCGTGCCAGTAGAGGGCAGGGACGCCGTCGCCATTCTGGACGTAGACGACGCCGTCCACCCGGCGGGCGGGGATGCCCAGGGCCCGAAGAAGCGCCACCGCGAGGAGGGAGTGCTCGGTGCAGTCGCCCGTCATCTGGCGCAGCACATCGGTGGCGCGGTCCGCCGAGGCGCCGTACTCCTTCTTCATGTGGCTGCCCACCCAGGCCACCACCTTGCGTGCGGCGGCGTAGGCGTCGGTCTCGGCGCCGGCAATTTCCCGGGCCTTGGCGACTATCTCCGGCGCCTCGGACTCCACCGCCAGGCTGGACTTCAAGTACTCCGAACCGCCATCCGCACCGCCCGGCGCCTGCAGCGGCCGTGTCCGCAGCTCCGAGGCCAGCGGCGCAGCGGCGCGGATGCGCACCTCCACCTTGTCGCCGCCCAGCTCCCGGTAACTCTGCCGCGGCGTCGCGCGCTGAAATTCCGGGCCCAGGCCCTGAAGGACGAGCGTCAACTCGCCGGGCACGTCCCGGGCGCCCGCCGGCAGTGGCCTTGGCAGCACCAGGCGCGAGAGCCCGAAAATCTCCACCTTGTCCAGCCGCTGGGCGACGGACTTCGGCTCGGCGCGGACGGTCGAGGTGCCTCCCAGGGACGTCTCGAGGATGTCCCCCTGGGCACTCACCGTGGTGAGCGCCGGCACCCGGACTTTGTCCGAGAGGGTGGTGGTCTTCCGAAGCGTCATCGGGACGCCATTCACCGTGCGGCGCTCGCTGGCCCCGGGCGTCGTCGTCACCTTCGCCACCTGGAGGTCCACCCCGTCCAGCACCATTCCCGACACCGGGGCATTGCGCAGAAGCGCCACCCGCACCTGGTCCGCGTCCTCCACCGTCTCGGCGCTGGGCGGCAGGTTGAGCGTCTCGTCGGCGTGCCCCGGACGCCGCCGCAGGACCTCGATGCCGGTGGGCGAGGCCTTGCCGATGAGGGTTTGCGTCCCGCCATCGCCCTTGTCCTCGATGCGGAAGGAGAGGAGGCGGCCCCCGGGGCGGGACTCGTAGATGCGCTCCTCCCGGTGGCGCCGCTCGACGGCCGTCTGGCCCACCACCGCCTTGAAGACTTGCTCCTCGACGGAGCGCGCCTGGCCCGGGTGGCCGGGGACGAGGGACAGGTCCGAGAAGAACCAGCCCACCTTCTTGTCCACGAGGTAGATGCCAAACCACTCGCCACCCGCCGGGCGGTGGACGCGCAGGGCGTCGCTCAATGGCGGGCTCGCCACCGCGACGCTGGCGAGGAGGAGGCCAGAGGCCAGCAGCAGAGGGCCGAGGAGGCGCGGCCGTTGCGCAGCGCACCTCACACTCAGAGCTTTTTCTTCAGGAGGATGAGGTCATCGCCCTGCTTGTAGAAGTCGCGGAAGCGAGACTCCTCCAGGTAACGCATGGACTGGTAGAAGCCGCGGGCCGGCCCGTAGTCCTCGGTGGCCGAGGTCTCCACCCGCACCAGCCGCGCCTTGCGCCGCCGCAAGTCCGCCTCCATGGAGGCGATGAGCCCGGCGCCGATGCCCTTGCCGCGCAGGGCGGGCTCCGAAGCAATCCAGTACAAGTCGTAGGTGCCTTCCGTCATGGGCGTCGGGCCGTAGGCCACGTAGCCAACCAGCGTCCCGTCCATCAACCCCACCAACACCAGGTAGTCGGGGTTATTCGGCTGCAACGCCTGGTCGATGACCTCGAGCGCGCACCGCACCTCTTCGGGCGAGAAGTTCTCGATTCGGTCCAGGAGCCCGGCGAGCGCTGCCCGGTCGGCTGGCGCGATGAGACGGATGTCCATGAGTCCTTTCGAGCGCGACGTCCAGAAGCCGGGAGCCGAGGGCGGCGTAGTCCATCCCGGCGGCGGCGGCGGCCCGCGCGTAGCCCGCCTGCGGATGCAAATCGCAGTTCGGGTTGATGTCAATGACGTAAGGGTTTCCCTCGGCGGACAGCCGCAAGTCGACACGGCCGTAGTCGCGACAGCCGAGCGCGTCAAACGCGCCGAGCGCCGCATCCACCACCTTGGACTCCAGGGCCGGCGTCAACGAGCACGGCCCGGAGGGGCTGTCACGGCACTCCGGGCTGGCTGTCTCCCACTTCGCCCGGTAGCTGACGATGCGCGGGCGGCCCTCGAAGGCCTTTCCGAAATGAATCTCGCTCAGCGGCAGCACCACCCGCGGGGAGTTTCCGAGGAAGGAGACGTACACCTCGCGCCCGGCCACGAAACGCTCCACCAGGGCCGGCTGGTGGAAGGTGCGCAGCACGACTTCCACCGCCTCGCGCAGCGCGGCCGCGTCATGCACCACCGAGTCGAAGGTGACGCCCGCCGAGGCGTCCTCCCGCACCGGCTTGACGATGAGGGGGAAGGGCAGCTGCACGGAAGCCACCTCGCTCAGCGCGGACACCACCGCGAAGCCCGGGGTGGGGACGCCGCGGGCGACGAGCAACTCCTTGGCCTTGTCCTTGTGCAGGGCGAGTCCGAGGGCCAGGGGGCCGGAGCCGGTGTAAGGAATCCCCAGCACCTCGAGGACGGCGCTGGCGGCCATCTCGCCGCGGCTGTCCCCGGAGACCGACTCGCAGAGGTTGACCACCAGGTCCGGAGGATGGCGAGCGAGCGAGGCGAAGGCGGTGAGCGGCTCCTCGCCCACGGCCAGGGGGACGGCGACTTGCTTTCCGTGCGTCAGGGCCTCGGCCAGCGCTGCTGCGACGTGCAGCACATCCTTCCGCGCCTCTCGTCCGGGGTCGTCCTCCAGCGCGTCGTGGTCGGCGTTGTGGAGGAGGGCGATGAGCATGCTTGGGAAAGCGAAAGAGACGCTAGCACGGTCTTCCGTCAGCTGCGAGGCACTGGCCAGGTCGCCGTGCGGCTCCGGCTCGTGCGAGAGTCGCTTCTCGAGCTCCTCGAATTCTTTTCGGAGCACTGAGCAGCGGCGGCCCGATGCGCATCCGCGACCCCATCCACGGCACGTTGCCCGTCTCGGCCGACGAGGCGGCGGTGGTGGACAGCCCCTACTACCAACGGCTGCGCCACGTGCGGCAGCTCGGCTTCGGCGACCTGGCCTTCCCCGGCGCGACGCACACCAGGCACGCCCACGGGCTTGGCGCCATGCACGTGGTGGGGCGTCTCTTCGACGTCCTCTCCGCCCGGGCCTCGCTGCCGGAGGCGACGCGCGTCCGTTTCCGCAGCGCGGTGCGCCTGGCCACCCTCTGCCATGACCTCGGCCACATGCCCCTGAGCCACTCGAGCGAGCGCATCGCGCCGCCACGGGCCAACCTCCAGCTGCCTTCCTGGGTGGCCGAGCCCACCGGACAGGCCACCCACGAGGACTTCACCGCCCTCCTCCTGCTGAAGAGCAGCCTCGCCGATGTTCTGCGCACCCGCCTGTCCGCACAGGGCCTTTCCCCGGAGGCCCTGGCCGCGCTGGTGAGTGGGCGCACGCCTCCCGGGGGGCTCGACTTCTCCCACGACGGCGCAGACTGGACGCCGCTTCTGCGCTCCCTCGTCTCCGGCGAGCTCGATGCGGACCGCATGGACTACCTCTTGCGGGACTCCTTCTATACCGGCGTCAACTACGGGCGCTTCGACCTCGACTGGCTGATTCAGAACCTGCACCCGGCCCAGGTGGAAGGCCGCATGGAGCTCGCCCTCTCCAGGAGCGCGGCCTTCGCCTTCGAGGACTTCCTCCTCAGCCGCTACCACATGTTTCTGTCGGTCTACCTGCACCACACCGCGGTGGCCTTCGACTGGATGCTGGCCGCCTTCTACCGGGAGAGCCCGGGCGAGTTCGAGATACCGACCGACCCCTTGGCCTTCCTCTACTGCGACGACGTGGCGCTCATGCACACGCTGCGGCGCTCGAGTAACCGCTGGGCGAAGCGGATTGTGGCCCGGGCCGGCTTCAAGCTGCTCGCCCAATTCACCGAGCGCGATGAGGGGTATGACTTGGGGGCCCTGGCCCAGGCCCTGGACCGCGCCCACGTGGAGCACTTCGAGGTGGAGTCCGAGAGCGCCCTCTCCAAGTACTTCGACGGCACCGCGGGCCCAAGCCTCTACATCCTCGACGAATCGAGTGGCCGGCTGACGCCGGTGGCCCGTTACACGCCCCTCTACCAGCGCTACGCAGGCGCGGTGCGCCTGTCGCGCGCCTACGTGCGGCCGGACCAGCTTGCTGCGGCGCGCGCGGCGCTGGCCGAGCAAGCCAAGGGCGAGGGGTGAGCGAGGCCCTGCCGGGAATGCCCGAGGCGCCGCCGCCCGCCCTTGCGCGGGACGCGGCCGTGGTGGTGCTCGTCCGAAAGGCCGCTCGAGGCGTGGAAGTCTTCTGGCTTCGCCGCGAGGCGGCCCTCTCCTTCGCCGGCGGCTTTTACGCCTTCCCGGGCGGCCGGGTGGACGCGGCCGATGCCGACGTCCCGGTGGAGGGCGCCGTCGGCGAGGAGGCCACGCTGCGCGCGGCGGCGGCGCGGGAGCTCTTCGAGGAAGTGGGTGTCTTGCGCGCGCGCGGGCCACAGGTGCCCGAGGACGCCCTCGCCGAGGCCCGTGCCGCGTTGCTTCAAGGGACGCGCAGCTTCCAGGACGTGCTCAAGAGCCTCGGCGCGCGCCTGTCGGCGAAAGACTTCCTGGCCGCCGGCCGCTGGGTGACGCCGAGCTGGATGCCGCTTCGCTACGACGCCCGCTTCTTCCTCGTGGAGGTGGCGCCCGGGACAGCGGCCGAGGTGTCGGCCGGCGAGGCGGCCTTTGGCGAATGGGTGCGTCCCGAGGCGGCGCTTCTGGCGTGGGCCGAGGGACGGGCACTCTTGCACCCGCCCAACCACTACGCGCTTCTCTCGCTGAAGGAGGCGCCCTCCCTCGAGGCGGCGCGGGAGCGCATGGTGCAGGCACCCTCCACCGACGGGCCGGCGGCCCACCCGGTGGAGTTTCAGCGCGGGGTGCGGCTCTTGGCCTTGCGCACCAAGACGCTGCTTCCGGCGACGCACACCAACTGCTGGCTTCTGGGAAACGGAGAGCTTCTGGTGGTGGACCCCGGGGCGGCGGCCCCCGAGGAAGTCGACAAGCTGGTGGCGCGGCTTCGGGCCCTGGAGGCGGAGGGCTTCCGGGCCCAGGCCATTCTTCTCACCCACCACCACCAGGACCACACCGCCGGCGTCGTCCCGCTGGTGGCGCGCCTCGGGCTTCCCGTCTGGTGCCACGCTCGCACGGCGGACCGGCTCGACGTCCGGGCAGACCGGCTCCTCATCGAGGGCGAGGTGCTGACGCTGAAGGGCACCGAGGATATGCGCTGGCGGGTGCTGCACACGCCCGGGCACGCGCAGGGGCACGTGTGCCTCGTGGACGAGGCGACGCGCGCCGCGGTGGTGGGGGACATGGTGGCCGGCGTCGGCACCATCCTCATCGACCCGCCGGAGGGAAACATGGCCGAGTACCTGCAGCAGCTGCGCAGGCTTCGGGACTTCCCGGTGCGCGCCCTCTACCCGGCCCACGGGCCACCGTTGCCGGACGGGCCGCAGGCCCTGGACAGGTACCTCGCCCACCGCGCGGCCCGCGAGGCGCGGGTGAAGGCGGCGCTGGGCAAAGAGCCCCGTCCCCTGGAGGCGCTGGCGAAGGAGGCCTACGCCGACACGCCCGGCGCCTGGCCCCCCGTCGCCGAGCGAAGCACGCTGGCCATCCTCGAGAAGCTTGTGGCTGGGGCCGAGGCGCGCGCTGTGGGCGAATCCTGGGCCGCTGCCTAGCGGCGGCGCTCCGTCGACCAGGCACCCTCGCCAATCGCCGCAGGCACCGGGACCCCACCCGCCTGGAGTCGGAGTATCTCGTCCTCGAGTCGAGCAATGGTTTTCTGGGCTTGGTCCTGGTCCAACCGCGCGGCTTCGCGGAGCCTGAGAATCGCGTCGACGGTGGGTTTGACCGTCAGACGGAAGACGACGCCACCGACGAGGAGGAGAAGGACGAGCCCGGGGAAGATGACTTCCAGGAGGCGGACGGTGTCGTGGGCAGTCAGGCTCATCAAGGAAGTCTACGGGCAGTCAGCCCGGCCATTGCAAACCCGCGCCGTCGGCCGGCGTCGCCGCGCACGTGGGGAGTTGCGCACACCGACTGCCCGTGGAGCCACGGGAGGCGCGTGCCTTGCGTCACCAGGGTGGCTCGTCCCACCCCCCGCGAGGCGTTTGCTCGAAACCGCTTGCCACTGCGCGCGGGCCCGAGCAAACGTCCCTCGGGTGCCCCCCGCCCCCGGGGCCTTCCGCGCGCCCCCTCGACGGCCTTCCCCTGTTTTCCATCCGGACCGCCACCGCCGCCGACGCTGACGTCCTGGCCGAGCTCGGGACGCGCACCTTCTACGAGACGTTTGCCAAGGACAACACGTCCGAGAACATGGCCCTCTACCTGGCCGAACACTTCGGCGGCGCGCTGCAGCGGGCGGAGCTCCAGGAGGCCTCGGTGCGCTTCCTCCTCGTGTTTTTCGAGGAGCGCGCCTCGGGCTACGTGAAGCTACGCAAAGGAGGTTCCAGCGCGCGCGGGCTCCGTCCCTTGGAAGTCTGCCGCTTCTACGTGGACAAGGCCTTCCACGGGAAAGGCGCTGCGCGCGAGCTCATGGCCGCCATCGACGCGCTCGCCCGGGGCGACGGGCACGACGCGTTGTGGCTCGCCGTCTGGCAGCACAACCTCCGTGCCATCCGCTTCTACGAGAAGCACGGCTTCGTCCGGGCAGGCGAGCAGCCCTTCACCCTGGGCAGGGACGTGCAGATGGACTGGCTGATGGAGAAGAAAGTCACGCCTGCGCAAAGTCGATGAAGCCCTTGGTGGGGTCGGTGGCCAGAAGCTTCAGGCGCACGCGGTCCCCCACGTCCAGGCCCTTCGCCCCGCGCACCACCCGGCCCTCCGCCGGCGGGCTCAAGAGCCTGGCGAAGGTGCCGCTCTCCGAGACGCCGGTGACGACGCCGTCGAAGAGCTGGCCGATGCGCCGCTGCAGCAGCACCGCCGCTGCCATCTTCCGCAGGAGGCGCTCCACCTTTCGCGCCCCGTCCTCCATCTGGGTGCAGCGGGCCGCCACGCCCTGGAGGTCGGCGTCGGAGTAGGGGGGCGGCTGTCCGTCCAGTGCCGCCTTCACCAGCCTCTGGGTGACGAGGTCCGAGAAGCGCCGGTTGGGGGCGGTGGAATGCGTGTAGTCCTCCACCGCCAGGCCGAAGTGCCCGACGCGGGGGGCGCCGGCGCGCTGCAAGTCGTACTCGCCCGGGCCGAGCAGCTTCACCACCGCCAGGGAGAGGTCCGGGAAGTGGAGTGAGTCCTTGGCCCGTTGCGCCAGGAGAAACTTCTCGAGGGCCACCGAGTCCGGCGCCTTGGGCAAGGACGTCCCGAGGCCCGCCGCCAGCTCCACAATCCGGTCCCAGCGCTTGGGCACCTTCACCACCCGGGCGATGCCGGAGCGCTTCTGCGCGGCGAGGAAGCGGGCCATGACGCCATTGGCGGCCACCATCAAGTCCTCGATGAGCTGCCGGGAGCGACTGTCCACGGTGAGCGCCAGGTCCACCACCTGGCCATTGGACATCACGGGGTTGGCCTCGATGGTGTCCAGGTCCAGCGCACCCATGGCCACGCGGCGGGCGCGCAGGGCGGACGTCGCCCGGTTCTGCAGCTCGAGCTGCGCCTGGAGGCCGGGCACCTTCGAGACGCGCTCCGGCACACTCGCCTTGCCACCGAGCCAGTCGGCGAGGCCCGAATAGGCCAGCTTGGCGCGGTTGCGCACCAGGGCCCGCGAGACGCGCTCCCCATCGAGCGTCCCGTCCGGGTGGACGCGGAAGGAGATGACGACGGCCGGGCGGTCCACGTCCTGCTTCAGCGACGTCGCGTCGTAGCTGAGCGGCTGGGGCAGCATGGTGAAGACTGTCACCCCGGTGTAGACGGACGTGGTGTTGGCTGCGGCGTGAGCGTCGATGGCGCCATGCGCCCGCACGCTTCCGTCGACGTCGGCGATGGCCACCCGGACGAGGGTGGTGCCGTCGGCCTGGGCCTCGGCCACCTCAATCTGGTCGAGGTCGAGCGAGTCGTCGTTGTCGATGGAGGACCAGAGGAGGCCGCGGAGGTCCTCCACGCCGGCCTTCACCTGCGCCGTGCCCTGGGCGGCCACCACCTGGGCCACCTCGGCCAGGACGGCGGGCGCAAAGTCCGGAAGGAAGCCCTTGTCCAGCATGGCCGCGCGGGCTTGGGCTACCAGGTCGACTCCGCGGGAAGGAGCGTCGGTCATTCAGTGTCTTTCGAGGGGTGTGAGGCGTGGTTGGCTGCGTCCGCGCTGGCTACGCGCGGCGCTGGCCACTCGGGTGGAGCGCGGTGGCGCTCGGCGTGTCGCTGCGTCGCCGCCACCACCACAGGCCGAGAGGGACGAGGAGCAGGGCCAGCTGGGGCGCGAGGGTGAGGGCATCCGGGAAGAGTCCGAGCAGGTCCAGGCGCGGTCCGGGGATGGGGACGAGGGGCAAGAGCCCCGTCTCCTGAAAGGCGTGAAGCCCCTGGCCCAGGAGCACCACTGCCGTCCCGTAGAGCACCCAGGTGCTGAAGGTGAAGAGGGGCTTCATGGGCAGCACGTACCCCACCCGGCGGATGAGGAGCACCAGGGCCCCCATCACGAGAAGGCCGGCCAGGCCGCCGAGGAGGACGCCGCGGGGCGAGTCGATGGAGAGGCCCTCGAGGAAGACGGCCGTCTCGAAGCTTTCGCGGAAGAGGGCGGTGAAGGAGATGGCAAACAACCCGAGGCCGCTGCTCTGGCCGAGCGCGCCCTGCATGCGTCCGCGGAGCTCGCCCATGTAGCGCCGGAGGTTGGTCTTGGCGTTGAGCCAGAGGGCTGCGTAGACGAGCAACCCGCTGGCCAGAAGCCCGGCGGCCCCCTCCAGCACCTCGCGGTTGACGCCGGCCAGAAGCCGTCGGCCAAAGGCGAAGCACAGGGCGCCGGCCACCAGCGCCGCCACCCAGCCGACGTGCACGAGACGCGCCTTCTCCGGCTGACCGACTTTCTTGAGCACGGCCAGGAGCGCGGCGATGACGATGACGACTTCAAAGCCCTCGCGGACGACGACGAGGAGGGCCAGCCAGAAGACGGTGGCCGTCTCCGGGGTGCCGTGCCGAGAGCGGGCCGCGTCCTCGAGCAGGCTGCGCAGCGAGGAGAGCTCGCTCTTGAGGAGGGGGTCTTTGTGCTCGGCGTAGACGCGCGCGCGCAGCATGCCGTCCTCGAAGCGCTGGACGAGGGCCGGGGCGCGGGCCCGCAGCTTGGGCTCCACCGGCTCGAAGGACAGCAGGTAGGCGTCGAGGAGCTCCTGGCGTGCGCCGGCGAAGTCGCCTGCGGCCCCGAGCCGGCGGGCTCGGTTGATGCCGGCCAGCGTGGCGGCCAGGGCCTGGTCCTCGTCGGCGGCGGGAAGCACGCGGCGCAGACAGGGCACCTCGGCGGCGGTGTACCTCTGGGCCAGCTCCGCGTCGGTGGCGTTGGCCAGAAACTCGAGGTCCGCACGGGGCGGCTTGTGGGTGCAGGCCGGCTCTCGCAGCGTCATGAGGTAGAAGGAGACGGCCCAGCGCTCCTCCTCGGTGAAGGTGGGGAAGGCGGGCATGGCCGTCCCCTCCACGCCCAGGGCCAGGACGTTGAAGGCGCGGTAGGGGCTGTAGGGGTCCATCTTCTCCGCGGAGCGGAGGTCCGCCGGATGGGGCTCAAGGCCAAGAGCGGTGGGCGTCTGGCCACTGCCGTCCGCGGCATGGCAGGCGGCGCAGCCGGCCTGGTACAGCCTGGCGCCCTGGACGAGGTCCGGGGTCATCCGGGGGCTACGCCGTAGCCCGCCGGCCTGCGCCAGCTGGTCCACCAGGGCCCGGCAGTCGCGGGCCACGCCGTCCGGGTCCGTGCCAAGGGCCACGCGCGCCGCCACAGCCCGAAGTGGGGCGCGGAAGGGCTCGCCTCTCGGGCCGAGCCCGGCCACCGTCTGCTGCGCCTCCTGCACCAAGTCCCGCTGCTCGGCGAGCTCGCTTGCGCTTCGGGAAACGACGGCGGCCGGATAGTCCGAGGAAAGGTATTGAAGGAGGCCCACTGCCCGCTGCCAGTTGGCGGTGGATGCCTCCGCCGGCTCAGCCCTCGCCCCCCCGATGGGGGCCAGCAACAGGAAGGTGACGGCGAGGGTGCGGACCATGGAAGCCAGCGTTAACAAAGGTGGGGCAAGTCGAATTTTGAGAATGCGAAGCGTTTGCGAAGGTACCACCCTCCCGGTGGCTTTGCGCCTGGGTGCCCCGGCTGGCCGGCCGTGGGTGGGCCAAGCGGTGTAGACAGGTTCCCCCCATGCCGCCCCTGGTTTTCCGCTCGCCACCCCCTTCTGTCCGCCTCACCAACGGCTTCGTCGAGGCCTTCGACAACGCCGTGGCCACGGCAAGGACGTGCTACGCGCCGCGCGTCATCACCCCGGAGGACGTGCGGCGCGACGAGAAGGCCCGTTTGCTGAGGGACCGAATCGCGCGGGAGACGTACCAGGCCGGCCACCACACGACACTGCAGCACGCCACCTTCCAGTTCGCCATCGAGAACGTGAGCCGGCAGTGCATCTGGAGTTTTTTGCACAGCCACCCCTTCTACAACTCGGAACAAGTCAGCCAGCGCTACGTGGCGGTGAAGCCCGAGAGCGTGGTGGTGCCGGCCTTGAGCGAGCCCTTGGAGGCGCTCTACCGCAGCACCGTGGCGGCGCAGATGGAGGCCTACAGCCGCCTCTCGGTGCTCTTGCTTCCGCGGACGCAGCAGGAGTTCTACCGAATCTTCCCCGCCCGCCGTGGCCGTCCCGAGAAGTGGGCGTCCACCCTGCACAAGCGCGCCCAGGAGGTGGCGAGGTACGTGCTCCCGGTGGGGACGTTCGCCCACCTCTACCACACCGTCTCCGGCCTCACCCTGCACCGCTACCACCGCCTGGTGAATGCCTCCGACGTCCCGTCCGAGACG
>Ga0302311_10001161_pt1 | contig 31610 bp, 23 predicted proteins | sample III_Palsa_N1_3_FD_200449 | JGI IMG/M metagenome (GOLD analysis project Ga0302311, IMG submission 200449) | Peat permafrost microbial communities from Stordalen Mire near Abisko, Sweden - III_Palsa_N1_3 | ecosystem: Environmental > Terrestrial > Soil > Palsa > Peat permafrost | place: Sweden... | reverse complement strand
TCCTGCGCTATTCATTCCGGGAGCAGCTTTGCCCGAATCCGCCGCAGGATCCTTGGCGTTGTCGGCATTGGCGTCCGTGTGCGCGCTGCCGGCAACTACAAAGGCAATCACCAATATGAATGCACTGATTTTTGTAAACACTTGAAACCCTCCCGTTTCATGTTCTCAGCGACCGCTGACTTCTATTTAGTGCGCAACTCATAGGTCAAATCAAGCCAATCCTGAAAGACGAGGAGATCAGGCGGACTTCCTTTGCGGCGCGGGCGCCGCGCGTGGCCGGCGCACGACCTGTAGGCGCAGCACCATGCGCTCAAAGGCTACGATCGCCGTTGCGGCGGCTTGACCACTCACCGGGCCGTATCGCAGCTGCGCATAGCGCACGAGGAGCGGCTGGGTGCGTGGCGCAAGATCCGGCCGGCCGCGCGCAATCCGCGCAGAATAAGCGAGCGGTCCCTCATGGGCGTCGCGGGCGAGACCCGCACGCGCAAGCTTTCTGCACAGGCGCACGTAGGCGCGCGCCAGTCGATCGGCGGGCGGGGGCCCGCCCGAGCGTCCGATATGCCAGGCAATCCACAGGAGCCACGCGACCAGCCCGGTACCGAGCGCCGCGACCAGCGCCCCCCCATCCGCCGAATGCACACCAAGACGCGCGAGCATGGCAAGTTGCGCATTGACATCGAACTTCACGATTCGCTCGTTCCACGCCGTGTTGAGAGCGTCCCATTCCTGCATGAGATGCGCGAGCAGCGGCGTCGCATACAGCAGGCGGGTGCTGCCCGAGACGGCGTCCGGCAGCATGTCGAGAATGCCGCGGCGCAGGCGCTCCGGTGCGACGATGGCGGTAGGATCGACTCGCCGCCAGCCGCGCCCGTCAATCCACACCTCCGCCCAGGCGTGAGCATCGGACTGGCGGATGATCAAATATCGTCCAATGGGATTCCATTCGCCACCCTGATAGCCCGTCACGACCCGGGCAGGTACGCCGCCCGCGCGCATCAATGCGACGAACGCGGAGGCGTAGTGCCCGCAGAACCCCTCGCGCGTGTGAAACAGAAAGTCGTCCACGGAATCAAAGTCGAGCTTCGGCGGTGTCAAGGAATACTGGAAGCCGCCCGTCCGAATGAAGTCGATGGCCGCACGCACGTAGTCCGAGTCCGTCGGCGCGCGCTCGCGCAGGCGTGCGGCTAGCTCGCGCGTGCGCGGATTGCGGTCGGCCGGCAGCGCGGTTTCCAGCCGGCGCGCAAAATTTGACAGGGGCTCGGAAGACTCCGTGTGGGTATAGGAGACCGCATCGTACGTAACCGGCTGCGTGACCGGCTCGCGCGCGACGAGATCGAGGTCGGAGCTGAAGAACGCGCGCCTGTCCGGCGAGCCGACGACGGTATCGAGAGTGAGCCACCAGCGATTGCCATCGGGCACCAGCGTGATGGAATAGCGAAACGGCGCGCCAAGATATCGCAAGGAGGGCGGTGCAATCGGCTGGCGCGCCCCGCGACGCCAGGTATAGCCGTCGAAGTCATGCAAGACGGGTCCCCTCCAGTAGCGCTCCTGTGCCGGCGGGATAGCGCCTGCAAAACGCGCGCGAAAGGCCGGATCATACGAGGCGATGAGCTGCGTGATGCTGCCCGGGCTCATGGTGTCGCCCAATCCCGTGACCGCCTCATCGCTTGCGGGCAATGCCCAGAATCCTCCTGGGAGGCGCGGGAAAAACAAAAAGAGCACGAGCGCAAGCGGCAGGGCGAGCAGCAAGCTGCGCGCGGCGAGTTTCGCTGCGGCGCGAACGTCGAGTCCGCCGCCGCCATAGGCCGAGACGACGAGCGCCGTACAGCACAGCACCGCCGTGCCCAGATACAGCGGCAATCGCGCGAGAGACTGCCGGTCGAGACACGCCGCGAGCAGCAGGAAGAGCGCAGCACCGATGATGATGTAACGATCGCGGCGGCTGCGGGTTTCCAGGAGCTTGATCGAGCCCATGACGACGAGCAGCACGGTGCCGGCCGCAAGCCCGTTCAAGGTGTGAAAGACTGCGAACACGCAGGTGACGAGAAGAAACGTCAGAATGAGTTGCACGGCCCTGGGAAGTGCGGGCAGCTTGTGCGCCGCGACGCTCAACTGCCAGGCCGCGCACGCAATCAGGAGCGCCGTCGCCCAGAAGGGGATGCGGTCCACGTTCAAGAGCGCACCCGCAGCGAAGGCTGCCGTGCTCCACAGCATGGGGCGCAGTGTGTCGCGCTCAGCGTGCGATGCTGGTGGCATGGCGCACTGGCGCTAAACCGTGAAGGGCGAGGGCGCGCAGGCATCGATGTCGGTGCTCGGCACCGCGATCGAGCGCCAGCGCACCGCCTGGCAGCTTGAGCGCGTAACGCTCGCCGCGGTTTTCAGCATCGACGATCCAAGCGGCAAGCTGCTGAAGACGCCTCTCGGTATCAAGATTGGGCAGGCGCTCGAAGTCAAAGAACCGCTCCGGGGCCGCCGCGGCGCAATATTCCTTGACGAGGAGCGGCGCGCCGCGCGCGTATGCCTTCCATGCCACCTGACGCGGCGAGTCGCCATCGCGAAAGGCGCGCAAGCCCAGCCACTCATCCCCGCCCGAGCCCCCGTGAGGCTTCGCGCCGCGCGTCACGCCGGCGACGGTGGGCAGCGGCAAGAGGCCGCGAGCGCGCGGATACACGATGAGCTCCAGCGGCAGATACACCCAGGTCCAGGCGCGAAAGAGACCCAATGGCAGCGCGGTCGTCAGGCGCAGCCCGTCGATCAGCAAACGGCCGCGCACCGTCGTCGGCACCGTGAGGTTGAGGCGCGCGGCGCCGCGGGGCGCGATGTCCGTGACGCTCGGCGCAACTCCTGGGAGGTCCGCCTCGATGCGCAGGCGCACAAGCGGCGCGGGATTCTCCAAAGTGAGCTCAAGTTGGCCCATGCCCCCGGCGAAAGTAGGCACGGCGGTGGCACCTTGCAGCGCGATCCCGAGGAGATTGCGATGGCAGCGGTGCAGGCCCACGAGAACGAACCCGGTGAGCCAGAAGGTCAGAAATAACGCGGTGCTGTTGCTGTAGTTGAGAGCCGCGAAGAACATACAGAACAGCAGGAATGCGAATCCCCAGCCGGCGCGCGTCGGCAGGATATAGATCCGGCGGTAATGCATCGTGACGGGCAGCACATCGGCGCCCTGACGCCGTCGCGCCCAGCTTGCGATGCGTGCGCGGATGAAGCGCTGCAAGTGCGTCTCTAAAGCGGCACCGGGACCGCTTTCAGGATCTCATCCGTCAGCGCGCTGCCCGCGCGCACGTCGAGATCCTCGCGCCGCTCAAGCCGATGCGCGACCACTGCCGGCAGCACCGCCTGCACATCTTCCGGCATCACGGCCATGCGATTTTGCATATAGGCCCAGGCCTGTGCTGCGCGGATGAGCCCCTGTCCGGCACGCGGGGAAAGTCCCAGCTTCAAGTCTGCGCGTGCGCGCGTGCGCGCGATCAGCGCGAGTGTGTAGTCGAGCAGCACCTCGGCAACGTGCACTTCGCGCACCGCCGCTTGGATGCGCAGCAGCGCGGCGGAGTTGAGCGTCGGCGCGATCTGCGGCAATAGCTCGCGCCGTGAGCCGCTCTTCAGCAACTCGCGCTCGTGGTCGGAGTCCGGGTACCCCAGGGTCACGCACATGAGGAAGCGGTCGAGCTGCGACTCAGGCAGCGCGAATGTTCCGACCTCATCATGCGGATTCTGCGTCGCGACGACGAAGAACGGGTCGGGCAGAGAATACGTCGTGAGATCCGCGCTCACCTGGCGCTCCTCCATCGCCTCCAGCAACGCGCTCTGCGTGCGTGGACTTGCGCGGTTGATTTCATCGGCGAGCAAGAGCTGCGTGAAGATCGGGCCCTTGCGAAATTCGAAGACCTGGCGCGTGCGCTCAAACACGGATACGCCGATGACGTCGGCCGGCAGCAGGTCGCTCGTGAACTGCACGCGTTGCCATGCGAGTCCCAGCACGTGCGCGAGGGCGTGCGCAAGAGTGGTCTTGCCGACGCCGGGCACGTCCTCGATGAGGAGGTGGCCGCGCGCGAGAAGACAGGCGAGACACAGGCGCACCTGAGCGCTCTTGCCGAGGATCACGGTCTCGAGCGCGGCAATTGCGCGCTGCAGTGCCGCTCGGTCCGGCTCGGTCATGCGCTTTGCAGAGCGCGCACGCGCGTGAGCTGCGCTTCGAGCCCGCTCGCCGTGCGCTCAAGCTCAGCGGCACGTTCGCGCAGGGCGCCGACGACCGCCGCCGGTGCGTGACTCACAAAGTTCTCATTGGCGAGCTGGGCGCGCGTCTTATCCAGATCCAGTCGCGTCTTTGCCAGCCGTTTGCCGAGGCGCTCCGACTCGGCAGCCGCATCAATGAGATTCGCCATCGGCACCAGGATCGTGAGCTCGCCGACCATGGCCGTCGCGGCTTGCGGCGCGGCCCCGCCGTGCTCGAGCACGGTAATTCTCTCGATGCCTGCGAGGCGCTCAAGATACGTGCGGAGGCGCTCGATGTTGGCCCGGTCGCCCGCGGAGGGCTCCTTCACGAGCACAGGAATGCGTTTGGCCGGGTTGATGTCCATCTCGCCGCGAATCTGGCGCACGGCGAGAATGAAACCCTGCAGCCACGCGACCTCCGTCTCGGCCGCGGGATCGGGCGGATAGTCAGAAGCATCCGGATAGGGCTCGAGCATGATGGTCGCGCCGCCCCGGCCGGCGAGTGGGGCAGTCTTCTGCCAGATCTCTTCGGTGATGAATGGCATGAGCGGATGCAGCGCGCGCTGCAGCGCTTCGAGCATTTGCGCGAGCGTCTGGCGTGTGCCGCGCTTGGCTGCCGCGGAGGTTTCTTCCGCCTGCAGCACGGCTTTCGTCAGCTCCAGGTACCAGGAGCAGAATTCGTCCCAGGTGAACTCGTAGAGCGCGGCGGCCGCAAAATCGAAGCGATAGTTGGCAAGGGCGCTTTGCACCTCGGCGAGCCTGCGGCCGAAGCGCGCGCGGATCCACCGGTCGGCCAGCGACAATTCAACCTCTGCGCCGGCCGCACTCTCCGCATCCGGAACCATGAGCGTCACGAAGCGCGCGGCGTTCCATAGTTTGTTGCAGAAGTTGCGGTAGCCGGCGACGCGCTGCAGGTCAAAGCGGATGTCGCGATTTGCCGAAGCCAACGCAGCGAAGGTGAAGCGCAGCGCATCCGTGCCGTGGGCGGAAATGCCATCCGGGTAAGCCTTGCGCGTCGCCTTCTCGATCCCGGGCGCGAGCTGCGGCTGCATGAGGCCGCGCGTGCGCTTGGCGACCAGTGCCTCCAGATCAATGCCATCGATGATGTCGAGCGGGTCAATGACATTGCCTTTGGACTTCGACATCTTCTCGCCGTGCTCGTCGCGCACCAGGCCCGTGATGTAGACGTCACGAAACGGCACGTCGTCCATGAACTTAAGGCCCATCATCAGCATGCGCGCGACCCAGAAGAAGATGATGTCGAATCCGGTGACGAGGACATTGGTCGGATAGAAGCGCGCGAGTTCCGGGGTCTTCGCCGGCCAGCCGAGCGTCGAGAAGGGCCACAGCGCCGAGGAAAACCAGGTGTCGAGAACGTCTTCGTCCTGGCGCAGCGGCAGCGAAGCGGGAAGAGCATGCTTGGCGCGCACTTCCTCCTCGCTCCTGCCGACGTAGCTTTTTCCCGCCGCGTCATACCAGGCCGGAATGCGGTGCCCCCACCACAGCTGTCGGCTCACGCACCAGTCCTTGATATTGCGCATCCATTCGAAGTAGGTCTTCGCCCAGTTCTCCGGCACGAAGCGCGTGCGCGCGTCTTCGACGGCGCTGATCGCGGGCGCGGCGAGCGGCGCGATCTTTACGTACCACTGATCGGTGAGGTAGGGCTCGAGGACGGCGCCGCTGCGGTCGCCGCGCGGAATCATCAGCCGGTGCTTCTCGATGCGCTCCACAAGTCCCGCGGCCTGGAGCTCCGCGACAATGCGCTCGCGCGCGACGAAGCGGTCGAGCCCGCGAAAGCGCAGCGGCACGTTGTCGTTGAGGGCGGCGGCGGCAGTGAAGATGTTGATCTGCGGCAGAGCGTGGCGCAGTCCGATCTCATAGTCGTTGAAGTCGTGCGCGGGTGTGATCTTGACGCATCCGGAGCCGAAGGCGGCGTCCACGTAGGCATCCGCGATCAGCGGAATGACGCGCCCCGTGAGCGGCAGCTCGATATCCTTGCCGACGAGCCTCTGGTAACGCGCATCCTCGGGGTTCACCGCGACCGCAGTGTCTCCGAGCATGGTTTCCGGCCGCGTGGTTGCCACCACGACATGCCCCGAGCCGTCCGCGAACGGGTAGCGCAGGTGCCATAGTTGGCCGTCCTCCTCTTCGCTTTGCACCTCAAGATCCGACAGCGCCGTCAGGAGCACCGGATCCCAGTTGACGAGCCGCTTGCCTCGATAGATGAGTCCCTCAGCGTGCAAGCGCACGAAGACTTCGGTGACGGCGCGCGACAGGTCCGCGTCCATCGTGAAGCGCTCGCGCGACCAGTCGACCGAGGAGCCGAGTCTGCGCATCTGCGCGCTGATCGTGCCGCCGGATTGCGTCTTCCAGCGCCAGACACGCTCAATAAAAGCTTCGCGCCCGAGCTTTATGCGATTGGTGCCCTCCGCCTCGAGCTGCCGCTCCACCACCATCTGAGTGGCAATACCCGCATGATCGGTGCCGGGCTGCCACAGAGTCTCCGCGCCGCGCATGCGGTGATAGCGGGTCAGGATATCCATCAGCGTGTGCTGAAACGCGTGTCCCATATGCAGCGTGCCCGTCACATTCGGCGGCGGAATGACGATGCAGTAGGGCGCGCCGCCGGTTGGGCGCGGCGCAAACCAGCCGTGCGCCTCCCAGTGCGCGTAGATACGCCGCTCGATGTCAGGCGGCGCGTAGACTTTTTGCATTACCGCCCGGCGCGGTGGATCAGGAAGTCCGCCAGAAGCGGCGAGGGTCGCCCGGTGCTGCCCTTATGCGCGCCGCCCACGTACGCCGTTCCGGCGACGTCGAGGTGTGCCCACTTCATGCCCTGCGTGAACTTCGCAAGGTAGGCGGCCGCGGTGATTGCGCCGGCTTCGCGGCCGCCAATGTTGGCAAAATCCGCAAAATTGCTCTTGAGTTGCTCGCCGTATTCCTCCGTGACGGGCAACTGCCAGGCGCGATCATCGGCGCGCACGCCGGCGCTGATGATCTCGCGCGCGAGTCCATCATCGTTGCTCATGACGCCGGTGTGATGCGAGCCGAGCGCAATCACACAGGCGCCCGTCAGGGTTGCTATGTCGATGACGGCGGCGGGCTTGTAACGGCGCGCGTAGGTGAGGGCGTCGCACAGCACGAGTCTGCCTTCCGCGTCCGTGTTGAGGACTTCCACCGTCTGGCCGGATGCGCTCGTGACAATATCGCCGGGCTTGATGGCCTTGCCGCTCGGCATGTTCTCGCAGGCTGCGACGAGGCCTACGACATTGAGACGCAGGCGCAGTTCCGCGGCGAGGCCGACCGCCGCGATCACGGCGGCGGCGCCGCTCATGTCGTATTTCATCTCATCCATGGCGCCCGGGTCCTTGAGCGAGATGCCCCCGGTATCAAAGGTGATGCCCTTGCCGACGAGCACGACCGTCGGCGCGCTCTTCGCGTGGCGATATTCCATGATGATGAACTTCGCCGGCTCCTCGCTGCCTTGCGTGACGGCGAGAAAGCAGCCCATTTTTTCGCGCTTGAGTGCCGCTTCGTCGAGCACCTGCACTTTGAGCCCCGCGACTCCCTTGGCAATGGCGCGCGCGCTCTCGGCGATGTAGCTCGGCGTGCAGACGTTCGAGGGCAGGTTGGCAAGGTCGCGCTGCACGCGCATGGCGTTTGCGACCGCGGTTCCGTGCGCAAGGCCGCGCCGCGCTGCGGCGGCGCCCGCCCGGCGCACGGGCCCGGCGAGCACGGTGTCGAGAGCTGCGGCCTTGGGCTTCTTGCCTGTTTTCAGGTCGTTCACCTGATAGAGCGCAGCGCCCGTGAGCTCCGCGGCTGCCCGCCCGAGGTAGTAGTCGTCGAGCTCCTTCGCTCCGGGGCGCGCGACCGCCAGCGCCACGCTTGTGATACGCGTGCGCGCAACCGCGGTGAGGGCCGCGCTGCAGGCGCGCCGCCAGGTCTTGCGCGAGAAACTCTTTTTTGGCCCAAGACCCGTCAGGAGGGCGCGCGTTGCCTTCGTGCCGGTGAGATCCGTGATGAGCAGCGTTTCGCCGATCTTGCCGGACAGGTCGCCCCGTGCCAGCAGCGCCGCGATGCGCCCGCCGGACGCTGCGTCCACCGCGCGCGCCTCCTCGGTAAGTTCGCCCTCCTCGAAGGCGCCGAGAATGAGGCACTCCACCGGTACTGTCGTGATCCCCGTCGTCCAAATATCGAAATGCATTGAATTCATCCCCGCAAGGTCTTGAGTTTTTTGGCCGCATCCGAGCTATTGAGACCCGGCCCCGTCTGAATTACCTTAGGAAGCCTAAATTCCTTTGTCGCTCCCAATCGCGTCCACTCATGCATCAACGCACGGCGGGTCCGCCACACCCGAGTTTAACCCAAGAGTCGCCCGCCGTTATGCCGGGTATGGGTTGAGCGGTAGGGCACCCACTTTGGGGCGGATTCTCGGCCGGTATGTTCTGAAGGAAGTCCTGGCGAGCTGGCTGGTGGTGACCGGCGTCCTGCTCATCATCCTGCTCACGAATCAAATGGCCCGCGTCCTCGCGCGCGCGGCTGAAAATCAGTATCCGCAGCAGGTCGTGCTCGAGCTCATCGGTTTGGGCGCGCTGCAGGATTTGAGCATTCTCATGCCCATCGGGTTGCTCCTGGGCGTGGTGCTCGCTTTCGGCCGGCTCTACCACGACAGCGAGATGACCGCGGCATTGGCCTGCGGAGTCGGCACGGCGCGTCTGTACTGGCCGGTGACGCTGCTCGCGGTGTTCGTCACCGCCGTGCTTGCCTGGCTGACGCTCGATCTTGGGCCGCAGGCGGTCGAGCGCTCCCTGTCGCTGCGCAGCGCCGCGCTGCGTGCCGGGCAATTCGCGCCCATCTCACCGGGGCATTTCCGCACTTTCGGCGGCAGCGGCGGGGCGGTCGTTTACGCGGAAGGGCTGAACCCCGACGGCTCGTTATCGCACGTGTTCGTCGAGCGCGAAACCGAGGGTCGCGTACAAGTGGCGGTGGCAAACCGTGCCCGGCATGCGCTCGCGGCGGATGGCTCGACCCACACGCTGACACTCTATAACGGCGAGCGCTTTGAGGGCGTGCCGGGCAGCGCCGAATTTCGGATCGTGCGCTTCGTCGAGCATGTGATCCCGGTGCAGGTGCCGCAGCTGCGGGATGCGGTGACGGCGCTCGAGGCGCGCCCGACGCGCGAGCTGCTCCAAAGTAGCGACCCCAGCGAGCGGGCCGAGCTGCATTGGCGCGTAGCGTTACCGGTGATGTGCATCGTCCTCACTCTACTCGCCGTGCCGCTCGCTCATCTGCGCCCGCGGCAGGGGCGCTTCGCGCGCGTCTGGCTCGCGGTGCTCGTGTATCTTCTGTATTCAAACCTCGTGTCGGCTGGCAAGGTGTGGATCGCTCGCGGCACGTTGCCGGAAATACTCGGTCTTTGGTGGGTGCACGCGGCCGTCGTGCTGCTGGCGATCGTGGTGATTTATGCCCCCGGCCGCCTGGCACGGTGGCGCAACAAGAGTCCCGCATGACGATACTCGACCGCTACATGATCCGTACCATTTTGGGGTCGGTCGCGCTCGTGCTCGCCATCTTCCTCGTGCTGGGAGCGCTGTTTGCCTTCATCGGCGAGCAGGATGACATCGGCATTGGCCACTACACCGCGCTCGATGCATTCTGGTTCGTGCTCCTGAGCCTGCCGCAACAGGCCTGGGAGGTGCTGCCGATTGCGGCGCTCATCGGTTCGCTCGTTGGGCTCGGCAGTCTGGCGCGCGGGAGCGAATTGACCGTCATCCGCGCGACCGGTATCTCGGTCGCACGGTTGGCTGCGGCAGCGCTTGCCGCTGCACTCGTTCTCATCGTTTGCGAGCTTGCCTTAGGGGAGTTCTTCGGGCCGCCGCTGCAGCAGGCGGCAAAACAACACAAAGCCTTCGCCAAATTCACGGACATGAGTTTCGGCGGCGGAGGCGGCGCTTGGGTGCGCGACGGCAACCTCATCCTGAACGTCACGCGTCAGTCGCTGGGCCGTCATTTTGGCGCCATGCAGGTCTTTGAGCTTTCCCCCGAGCATCGACTGCTTGCGATCGGGCACGCAGCGCGTGCCACGGAGGGCTCGAACCGCACTTGGCTCTTGTCCGACTACGCCGAATCGCAATTCACGCCCGGGCGCGTGCTCGCGCGCCCGCCCGGCGAGCGCGTGCTGCACTCAAGCGTCAGCGCGGGATTTCTCGGACTTGCCGTGGTGGATCCGAGCGATTTGGAAGTCTCGGCCTTGTGGCGCTTGATCAGCTACTTCAAGGCGAATGCGCTCGATGCGCGCCCCTACGTATTTGCCTTCTGGTCGCGCGTCGCGCGCACCGTGGCGATCGTATTTGCCGTGCTCCTTGCCATTCCCTTCGTATTAGGATCGCTGCGCTCCGCTGGCGCCGGTGCGCGCACCCTCGTAGGCCTCATGCTCGGCATGGTGTTTTTCCTGCTGCAGCGCCTGATTGAAAGCGGCACGATCGTGTTTCAGCTGAATCCCATCGTGCTCGCCTGGTTGCCTACGACCCTCCTGATGGCGGTGGCTCTGGGACTTCTTTGGCGTACGCGCTGAAGCCGACGTCACTCAATCTATGATCGAAGCCCGCGGCCCGCTCTCCGCGAGCGCGGGAGCGCGTCCGGTGTTGCTCCGGCGCCTGGCGTCGATCCCCTGACGTGCGCTGCAGCGCATCGTCCAACACCTTAGGTATCAGGAAGTTTATAATTTCAGTCCGCCACTCATCCGCGGCGGGTTAATCTACTAGCGCCGCCGCGGATTTTGCGGCGACCGCCTTCGTTCGAGGTCCGCAAGGCATGGCCGATATCTTCATTTCCTACGCCCGCAGCGACAGAGCGCGCGTCGCGCCGCTCGTGGCCGCGATTGAGGCGAGGGGCTGGTCGGTTTGGTGGGACCCAGCGATCGCGGCCGGGCAGCAGTTCGACGACCAGATCGACACGGAACTGCAGGCGGCGAGCGCCGTGCTCGTGGTGTGGACCGCGACATCGGTGGCCTCGCGCTGGGTGCGCGGCGAGGCGCGTGACGCCGCCGAGCGCGGCATCCTGATTCCGGTGCGCTTCGACGACGCGCGGCTGCCGATCGACGTACGCGCGATTCAAACGACCGACCTTGATAAGTGGGGCGAAGATCCCGCGAGCGCGCCGTTCCAGGATCTCCTGCGTTCGCTCGAGAGCGTCATCAAGCGTCAACGCGCATCAGCGAAGTCAGCTGCAAACGCCGCGCCATCTGCCGCTGCCGCCGCCGTTCCACGTGTCACGATTTGCGTGCTGCCCTTCGCCAACATGAGCGGCGATCAGGAGCAGGAGTACTTCAGCGATGGCATCACCGAGGACATCATCACCGATCTCAGCAAGGTTTCGGCGCTGGCCGTCGTTTCGCGCAACAGCGCGTTTATGTACAAGGGCAAGCATGTTGATGTCCCGAAACTCGCGCGCGAGCTCAAGGCAGGCTTCGTGCTCGAAGGCAGCGTGCGCAAGGCGGGTGGCCGCGTACGCATTACCGCCCAGCTGGTCGACGGTTCGAGCAACGAGCACCTCTGGGCGGAGCGCTACGATCGCGACTTGAACGACATCTTCGCGCTGCAGGCCGAAATCTCCGAAGCGATCGTTAAGGCCCTGAGATTGAAGCTCCTGCCCGAGGAGAAGAAGGCCATCGAGCAGCGCGGCACGGACAATGTCGAGGCCTATAACCTCTATCTTCTGGCGCGACAGTCCTATATCAGCGGCCATGAAGCCGATATCCGGCGGGTGGAAGCGCTCATCCGGCTGTGCAACCGCGCCGTCGAAATCGACCCCAAGTATTCGCGCGCCTGGGCGCTCATGGCCATTGGGCAGATGACCCTGCGCTTCGTCCACGGCAGACGCGGCGATGACGGTCTGGTGCCCGCAGAACGGGCGCTCGCGCTCGACGCCAATCTCGCCGAGGCCCATGCCGTCAAGGCGAGAATCCTCGCCCAGCATGGCCGTCATGATGAGGCGGCCGCCGAAATCGACGTCGCCCTGCGTCTGGATCCGGAGTCCTACGAAGTCAATCGATCGGCCGCGTATTTGCGCTTCAGGCAGCAGCGGCTGGATGAGGCCATTCGCTACTATGCGAAGGCGATGACACTTATGGAGACGGATCTGAATTCCGGCTCCATGTTACTCACCTGTCACACCGCGGTCGGTAATTCTCAGGCTGCGCGACGGGTTGCGCAGATCACGCTTTCCCGAACCGAAAAGACTCTGGCGCAGGATCCGAACAACGGAACCGCCCTCGCCTACGGCGCGGTCGCTCTTGCGGCTTTGGCGGAGTCGGAACGCGCGAAGGATTGGATCGACCGCGCTCTGCTGATCGACCCGGACAACATGAACGCGCGCTATAACTTTGCCTGCATCATGACGCGCTATTTGAACGACTCAGACGCTGCACTCAAGCTGATCGGTCCGGTTTTCGAAACGTTGGCGATCGGCTTCTTGAACCACGCCAAAGCCGATCCGGACCTGGATCCGCTACGTGCTGATCCGCGATTCCAGGCGATGATCGCGGCCGCCGAGACGCGGCTTGCGGCGGCGAGTGACGGAGGCTCCGCAACCGAGTCTTGAACCCGGTTGACCCGGCGCCGTCGCGTGCCGCCCCGCTAACGCCACAGTGCAGCACCGCCCGCCTATCCATTCGCTCATGGCTCGAGATCTCTCCGCCCGTCAGGCCCGCCGAATCGCTCTTGCGGCGCAGGGACTGGCCGCGAGACGGCCGCAAGGGCCGGTGCGCCGGCGCGATCTCGTCAGGCTCGCTCAACGGCTGGGCGCAATTCAAATCGACAGCGTCAATGTGCTGGCTCGCGCCCACTATCTGCCGGCGTTTTCCCGCATTGGCAGCTATCCGCTCACGCTCTTGGAAGATGAGGCCTGGGGCAAGCGGCCGTCGCTATTCGAATATTGGGGCCATGCGGCCTCGCTGATGCCTCTCGCGCTGCAGCCGCTGCTGCGCTGGCGGATGATGCGCGCGCGCGCCATGCGCGACGGCGAGTGGGGGAAATTCGCCCGCGAGCACCATGACTACATCGGCCAAGTGCTTGCCGAAGTCGAGCGGCGCGGGCCGGTGACGGGCGGTGACTTCGCTGACGGGCCGCGCAAGAGCGGCTGGTGGAACTGGAGTCACGGCAAGCATGCACTCGAGTGGCTGTTCGCGGCCGGGTTGATCGCCACCAAAACCCGCCGCGGCTTTGAACGGGTCTATGATCTGACCGACAGAGTCATCCCGCGCGCCGTGTTAGATGCACCGACGCCCATTGAGGCCGACGCCCACCGTGCGCTCCTGATGATCGCCGCGCGGGCGATGGGTGTGGCAACTGAGGGCGATCTGCGCGATTACTTCCGCATGCCAGTGGCGGAGACCCGTGTGTGTCTCACTGATCTCGTCGCGGCGGGTGAACTGCAGCTCGTTGAAGTCGAGGGCTGGCGCCAGCGCGCGTACTTGGCTGCAGATGCAAAAGCGCCTCGAGCGCTTGCGGCGTGCGCTCTGCTGTCGCCCTTTGACAACCTCATCTGGCGGCGTGAGCGCACCGAACGATTGTTCGGCGCGCGCATTCGGCTGGAGATCTACACGCCGGCGCACAAGCGCCAACATGGCTACTACGTCCTGCCGTTTCTCATGGGAGAAAGCATCGCGGCGCGTGTCGACCTGAAGGCTGATCGCAAGTGGCGGCGCCTGCTGGTCCAAGCTGCGCATTTGGAACCGCGCGCCGAGCGCGTGTCCGTCGTGCGGTGCCTCGCCGCCGAATTGCGAGAGCTTGCCGCGTGGCTCGACCTCCCCGAAATCACAGTCGCAAAAAAGGGCAGCCTCGCGGCTGCCCTTCGGCGTGAGCTAGGTTAGGCGCCGCGATGCGGCGAACTGCCTATTGGCGGCAACTGGCTCTTCTGCCACCAGTTTTTCGAGCGCAGCGAAGTCGACAGGCTTGACGAGGTGCGCGTCGAATCCAGCCGCGCGCGTGCGCTGGACATCCTCGGCTTGCCCGTAGCCTGTCAGAGCGATGAGGCGCACCGTGCTGCCGGATGCGCGCAGGCGCCGCGCCACCTCGTAACCGTCCAGATCGGGTAAGCCGATATCCAAGAGCACCACCTCAGGCTTGAAGGTTAAAACGGCATTGAGCGCTGCCTTCGCACCGTAGACCGCGAGCGCCTCATGCCCATCGAGACGCAGGAACTCGGCCAATGAGGCGGCTGCGTCCTCGTTGTCGTCGACGACGAGCACACGCTTCGGTGTCACTTTGCGCAGGGCGGGAGTGGTCGTGGCCGCAACGGGAAGCGTAATCAAGGGCAGGCGAATTTCAAATGTTGAGCCCAGCCCAGGTCCGGCACTGGCAGCTGTCACTTTACCATCGTGCATTTCGACGAGCCGTTGCACGATTGATAACCCGATACCAAGGCCGCCTTCGGAGCGGTCGAGCGACCGATTGCTTTGCACGAAGAGCTCGAAGATGCGTGGCAGCAGCTCCTTTGCGATGCCAACGCCGTTGTCGGTGACCGTGATCACGGCATTCGACTGTTCACTGCGCAGTTCTACCCGCACTTCTCCTGAAGGGTCCGTGTACTTTGCGGCATTCGTCAAAAGATTGGCAACGCATTGCACGAGCCGGGCGCTGTCGCCGTTGACATGCAAAGGCTGATAGCTCGAGGCGACGATGACCCTGTGCCGCTTGTCGCGCAGCAGCGGTTCGACGCTTTCCATCGCCTGGGAAATGATGGTCGACAGCTCCAGCGACTGACGCTGCAGCTGTATACGCCCCTGAGTGATGCGTGAGACATCGAGGAGATCATCGACCAGTCGCGTAAGATGCGTGACCTGGCGCTTGATAATGTCGACGCTCGCCTGTGTGCGCCGGTCAGGCGGCAGCATCCGCGCCAGGAGCTCACTCGCCGTGCGGATAGGCGCGAGCGGGTTGCGCAGCTCGTGCGCGAGCATCGCGAGAAACTCATCCTTGCGCCGGTCGGCGTTGCGCAGTGTTTCCTCGGCTTGCCGAAGTGCGCTCAGCTGGTCGCGGATCTGGTACTGCCGGGCGCGCCCGCGGATGGCGGCCAGCACGGCACTCACCAGCGTCCGTATGGAAGTCGGACGATCGAGAATCGTCACATTGGTGAGTGAGGCGAGGAGCTTGGTCGTCGCCTGGGACTGCCGATCAGTTGCGCTCAAAAGGACGGTCGGCACATCGGACCACGGCGGCTGGCTGCCGAGCGCACTCAGTACCTGGTTCGCAGCCGCGTGAGTCGCCAGCGCATCGGTTACAAGAATAGCTCCCATCCCGGCGCCGATCTCTATCGCAAGCGCGCTCGGCTCTGCGCAGACTTCACAGACGAGTCCGGCGTGCTCAAGAGCTTTGCGCGTGGCCTCGCCGTCGCGCCGCGTGGGCGGCAGAATGAGCACCCGGTAGTCGTTGACGCGGTTGGCCTCAGTGGTCATGTTCCCGCGGGCTGCGCCTGCTTCTCGTCGCGCGACGTCAGTTCGACCGGCAAGCCCGAGAAGACTCCTCGCAATCGTAGCAAGGGCTCGCTCAAGTGGATGCCGCGGCCATCAAATGAGAGCTCGCGAATGGATTCCTCGTGCGCCCCGGTGCGCTTCTTGAGGACCGAGATGGCTTTCTTGATTTTCCCCGCATGTTCGAAGTAGCGCAGCATCACGACTGAATCCGCAAGGTAACTTGCATCCACCGGAGAAACCATGTTGGTTCCCATCATGCCGCTCTGTGCCACCACCAGAAACGTTGCAATGCCGCGGTTGTTCAAGTACGACAAGAGCTCGTGCAGCTGTGAGGTGAGATAGTTATTCTGCGGCATCGCGTTGAGATAGCCGTTCAAACTGTCGATGATGACGACGCGAGCGCTATTGCGCTCGACCGACTCTCGCACGACATGGGCAAACTCGCCCGGTGAGATCTCCACCGGATCGATCTGGCGCACCATGATCTCGCCGGCACCCGTGCCTTCCACGATGCGCACGCCCAATCCAGTTGAACGCGTCAATAACGCCGCCTTGGTCTCGTCAAAGATGAAGGCCACCGCATGTTCGCCGCGCTCAGCGGCTGCGACGGCATATTGCAACGCAATCGTCGATTTGCCGCAGCCGGGGGGGCCGATCAGGAGCGTCGCCGTGCCGCGCTCAACGCCGCCTCCGAGCAGGGTATCGAGCAAGGTCACGCCGCTTGCAATGAGGGCACGCTTGAATGAGGAGTTGTGGTCGGCGGCGACGAGGCGCGGAAAGACGTAGATGCCGCCAGCACGAATGTCGAAGTCATGGTAACCGCTCGCAAAATCGCTGCCGCGGAACTTGAGCACCTGCAGTTCCCGCCGCACCTGTCCGTACGGCGGCGCCTTGAAGTTAAGAGCAATGACGCCGTGGGCAATGCTATGCAACTGCAGGTCCGGCCCCTCTGCGGTGCGATCATCCAGCATGAGTACCGTGCAGTGGCGGCCCACGAAGAACTGCTTCAACGCGAGAATCTGCCGCCGGTAGCGCAACGAGCTTTGTGCCAGGAGCCGCAGCTCCGACAGTGAGTCAAACACCATGCGGCGCGGCTTTAGACGCTCGACTTCCGCAAGCACTTTGCGGGTCGTCTCGGTGAGTTCGATCTCGGAAGGGTTGAGCATCGTGAGATCACCCTCGCCGTCGAGCTCATGCGCACCAGCGATGACCTCGAAGACGTCGATGCCTTCCATCGACCAGCCGTGCGACTCGGCGCCGCAGGTCAATTCCTCGCGCGTTTCGGATAGCGTGACATACAGACAGCGGTCGCCTGCAGCGACTCCTTCAAGGAGATACTGCAGAGCGAAGGTGGTTTTACCCGCTCCGGGATTGCCGTCGATCAGATAAAGGCGGTCGGGAATGAGTCCGCCGCATACCACTTCGTCAAACCCGGGGATGCCAGTTTTGGATCGCAGTGCGTTTTGCTTGTTCATAGATACTCTTGTGAGGCAGCGCACCTTCTAATGGCGACTGTTCCTGCCTTGCTGGGCGCGTTGCGAAATTTCACAGCCGTGGAACAATGAGCGGTCTCAAGACTTGTTCCGCGAGCCGTTGCCCGCTAGCACACCAACTATAAACAAATCGCGCGCTGTATCGCGCTGCTCTTTTGGCGCAGCGCGAACTGGCGCGCGACAGCACGGCGGCGAGCGCGCGGCGGAAAGCTCCAATGAGGATTGACTCGTCAGCCTGAAGGCCCGAGAGGCTGCCTCTACCCGCTTTTCTTGGCCGCGCTCGACTTGGTGGGCTTGGGTTTCGGCGGCTCAACCTTCTTCAGTAAGTCTTCAAGCGGACGGAACATCGCCTGATACTTGTAGGCCGGGATCTCGATCTGCCATCCCTGAAAGCGCTTATTGAGGGCATCGGCCTCGGCCTGTGCGTCCTTGGCGGTTGAGCGCGCGAGGAGCGCGATGAAATGATGCTCGCCTTCCGCCAAGCCCGTGACATCAAGCTCCAATCCGTTGAACGTGCGCAAGACGGCGTGGTCAGATTTCGCTGCGGGTGCTGCGGGCGGGGCGTTCGGAGTGCGTCGCACGTCATCCGCCTGCAGCGCCGCGAAGGCGCTACTGACGTCGTTCGCGGCAGAACTGCTGGAGAGCTCCCGACCCTTCGGAATGGGGGTGACTTTGTAGTCGCTCTGCTGGGCCGCTTCGCGCGTTGCGGTGTAGGCAGGGCCCGCCGCGGGCTCGACGAGCGCCTCCTTCACGCGCTGTTCACCGATATCGACCACGTTGCGATCGATCCAGCGCCGCGGGTCGGCGTCGACGCTGATGAGCGGCTGCGCGAGCAGGCTCGGCTCAGTGTGCGCGACGCGCACGAAACCGGTCTTGCCTTGCGCGGGTTTACCCACGATGACTGCAAAGGTCTTGGGCGGCGTCACGACCTCGACGAGCGTGCTTGCGGCTTTGGGAGAGTCGCTGTCCTCGACTCCGAGCTGCGGGTAGAGCTCCCGGCTGCGCGTTTTTTCCTCAACCACATTGAGCGCACCCAGATCAAGCAGCAGCTTGCGCACGCGCCCCGAGTCCGCCGGAAAATCACGCTCGGCAACGACCCAGTCAGTCGCGCTCTTCTTGAGCGTGGTGCGCGTGCCATCGCCCTTCGTCAGATGAATCTCAGTGACGTCGTTCAATGACTTCTGAAGACCGGGGAGTACGAGGTCGCCGGCGAGGGTTGCCTTCTCAAGATGACGCTGGGATGCGAGCCACAGGGATCCTGCGATCACGATGACTCCTGCGATGAGGAGTAGGAGAACGCGTCGCGGGGTCATGAGCGCCCCATGTTCTGCAAGGGCGTGTGGTGCGCACGCCGGCGCCGGCGCCAGCCGACCACGAGGAGCGCAATTACCGCGAGGAGCGCAGGCACGACGACGATGTTCAACACTTTCAATGTCGTACCGAGCCTGTGGATTTCCTCATCGAGGCCGAGCCGTACATTGCGCAGTTCCTTGCGCACCTGCAGCTTCTCATCCTGAAAGTGATTGAGCTCGCGCTCCTGCTCGGGGGTGAGGATCACGGAGGATTTATCATTGCGCCGCGACTCGAGCGTCGTCAATTTTTCCTCCGTCGTACGCAGTTCCTGCTCGAGCTCCTGTTCCTTGCTGCGGAAGCGGTCGTCCGCGCTCCTGCGCAGCGCCTCGACGCGCTCGAAGGGGCGCGTGAATGTGGCGCGGCCGCGCACGCTGATGAGATCGGCGCTGCCGGAGAGATTATCGAGAACATTCAGCATCAAATCGCCATTGTTGGCCCACGCCTGTGCCACGCGCTGCCCAAAGAGATTCTGTTGCCGCACCCACAGATAATCCGCGAGCATGTCGACGTCGGCGAACACGATGAGCTCGAGCGGCTTTGTGGAGGTCTTGAGCGCCGTCGTCCCGGGCGGCAGCGTGACCCCCGCGGGCGGCCCGCCCGGATATGCTGTCTTGATGTTGCCGGTGACGCGCGCGCCGAGGACGTAACGCTCGCCGGTCGCGTGGAATCCATCGCGCAGCGCGCCCGGATCGAACAACATCGCGAAGCGCTCCGTCGCGAGCGGTTGCGCCTGATTGCTCGAGAGCAGCAGTGGCTCGAAGCGGGTGGTGGCGGCCTTCTCCGGCTTCAGGTAGCCGCTCATCGCGACATTGATGTTCGAGAGGCCCGCCGTCACCACATCGGAGTGGTTGAAGTTCGACTGGTCGAGTCCGAGGATGCCATAGTGCCGCGACGGCGCTTCATTCTCGTGCAGCGAGACCGACATGGCCTGCTTTGCATCGGCGATCACCTGACGCGGATTGTATTGCACACCCCAGTCGGCGAGCAGCGGCTCGAGGTTCGAGGACTTGTCGGCACTCATTGCGGACATGGGATTCTGCGGATCCACGCCTGCCGTGTCGGGCTCTGCGATCGGATCGACGAATAGCGCGATGTGGCCACCTTTTAATGCGTACTGGTCGATCGCAAACAAGGTTGCGGGCGCAAGCTTCTTCGGGTGCACGAGCACCAGCACGTCGATGTCGGTGTCGATTTTAGTTGCGGCAGGGTCGATGGGCCGCACATCAAAGAGCTGCTGCGCCTGCGAATAGATGGCCCAGGGCTCGCGCATCTGACCCGACTGCGGATCCATCGACGGCGTCATCGGTAGGCTCGTGAGCCAGCCCAAGACCGGCTTCTTCGGATTGGCCAGCTGGTAGATGAGCTTGACGACATCGTATTCGAGGAACTCCTCCTTGGTCGGATCGAAGAACTCGATCGCGGCGTGGCCGTCGGTCGAGTTCGTGCCCGCCAAGCCGAAATACAGCGTGCCACCCGAGCCGCCGAGCGGCGTGCCGCGAACGCCAAGCTCTGAAGCGCGGTCCTCGTCCTCGGAAAACGGCTGCGGATCGATGAAGTGCAGGCGCAGCTTGCCGTTCGAGCGCGCCGCCAGCTCCTCGAGGAACTCACGCACGCGTCCGCCGTAGGTCTTCAGCACCGGCAACTGCGCTGCGCTCTTCTCCGTGAAGAAGAAATACAGATTTATCGGCTCGCGCAGGCTCTTCAGGATCCGATCGGTGCCGGGCGCGGTCGAGTAGAGGCGATTCTGCGTCAGATCCACGCGCCAGCCGTGCAGGGCGTGATCGAAGAGGATCGTGAGGCCGACGAACAGGAGCGCGAGCGCGACAAGCGCGCCACCGCCGAGAGTTGAACGTTTCATCATGGTGTGCGCGCCTCGCTACTCAGCTTTGCGCACGTCGAGCGCGATCGCGGTCGCGAGCAGGAAGAAGGCGATCAGCATCCCGAAATAGAGGAAATCGCGAATGTCGATGACTCCCTTGGCAATGGACTCGAAGTGCGTGAGAAACGACAGCGAGGCGATGGCGTCAATGAGCGCCTGCGGCGCCCAGCTGCGAAACACGTCGAGCACCAGAGGAAAACCGGCGAGCAGGAATGCAAAGCAAACGACGACGCCGAGGATGAAGGCAATCACCTGATTGCGCGTGAGCGCGGACATGCACGATCCGATCGAGAGAAAGCCGCCCGCGAGCAGGAGGCTGCCGACATAGCCTGCAAGGATGGCGCCGTTGTCGGGCTTGCCCAGGTAATTGACGGTCAGCCAGATGGGAAACGTCAATGCCAGAGCGAGCGCCGCGAAGATCCAGGCGGCGAAGAACTTGCCGAGCACCGCCTCCCACAACGTCACCGGCTGCGTCAGCAGGAGCTCGATGCTGCCGGTCTTGCGCTCCTCGGCCCACAGGCGCATTGCGAGCGCCGGTATGAGAAACAGATAAAGCCACGGGTGGAAATTGAAGAAGGGCGCAAGATCCGCCTGGCCGCGCTCGAAGAATCCGCCGAGATAGAACGTGAAGGAGTTTGCGAGCACGAGAAAGATCAGAATGAACACGTAGGCAAGCGGCGTTGCAAAGTAGCTGCCGAGCTCGCGGCGCAGGATGACGGCTACGTTGTGCATGAGTCTTTCGCGCCCCTACGCCGTGATCGTGCGGAATACTTCATCGAGGCGGCCTGACTCGAGATGCAATTCTTTGAGATTCAATCCGCGCCGGGCGGCAAGCTCGCTCAAAGAAGGCAGGATCTGGGCGCCGGCGCGCGGCAGCGCCGTGAGGCGCGCGTCGCGCTCACTCATTTCCACCGACTCGACGAGCGGCAGGGCGGCGATCGCATCGCGCGCTGCAAGAAGATCCTGCGTGCCGTCGAGTTGCAGCGACACCGCGTTGTGATAGCGCGAGCGCGCTGCCAGGCCCTGTGGCGTGTCGTCGGCGACGATGCGGCCGCGCGCGATGATGATGGCGCGCGTACACACAGCGTCGACTTCTTCCAGGAGGTGGGTCGAGATGATGATGATCTTGCCCTGCGACATCTCGTTGATAAGCGTCCGCACCTCGTGTTTCTGATTGGGATCCAGGCCGTCGGTGGGTTCATCGAGGATGAGCACCGGCGGATCCGGCAGCAGCGCCTGCGCGAGCCCGACGCGGCGGCGAAATCCCTTCGACAGCGTCTCGATCGTCTGTTCGAGCACCGTCGCAAGCTGCAGCCGCCCGATGACGTATTCAAGGCGGCGCGCACGTGCGCTGTCGGAGAGCGCACGCAGGTCGGCGATGAATTCGAGGAAGCTCTGTACGGTCATCTCGCCGTAGAGCGGCGCGCCTTCGGGCAGATAGCCAATCGATCCCTTGGCCGCGAGCGTATCAGTCGTGATGTCGTGCCCGCAGATGCTGGCCGTGCCGCTCGTTGGGCTGATGAACCCTGCGAGCATGCGCATGGTCGTCGTCTTGCCGGCGCCGTTGGGTCCGAGAAACCCCAGAACCTCCCCCGGATGCACCTCGAAGCTCACATCATCCACCGCGGTGAGCGTGTCGTAGCGCTTGCTGAGTCGTTCGGTCTTGATCATAAAGCTGGCATCGATAGAGGGGCGCGCCGCGGGAAAAGTTCCGCCGGGGGCAGCCGTTTAGGCGCGCGATTCTGAACGGGAGCACGGCCGAAGATCAAGACCTCGGTATGCGACGGGCGCGCCAATATAGAATTACGAGCGCACCGCCCAGCATTCCGCCCAAATGCGCGAAATGCGCAACTCCGGCCTGGGTATTGGTGACTCCGAGCACGAGCTCGAGAACGCCATAGAGCGTTACGAACAGCCACGCGGGCATGGGGATGGGCGGGAACAAGAGCGTGATGCGCTGGCGCGGAAAATACATCGCAAATGCCAGGAGGAGCCCAAACACACCGCCTGAGGCGCCGAGCGTTGCCTCCGTCGAGCCCGCGAACGACGCGGTCAAGAGCTGCGTCGCGGCGGCTGCGATGACGCAGGCGAGATAGAAGATCGTGAACCGGCGGCTGCCCCAGAAGTACTCGAGCGCGCGCCCGAACATGAAGAGCGCAAACATGTTAAAAAAGATGTGAGCGATGCTGCCATGCAGGAACGCGTAGGTGACGAGCTGCCACGGTTGGAAGAGCGGGCTCCCCAATGGCCACAGCGCAAAGAGGGCCACCATCGAGTTGCCGTAGGCCTGCTGCAGCAGGAATGCGACGACATTGACGGCGATGATGGCGCGGGTGGCAGGTGGCAAGGCACTTGGCATAGCGCGAGTTTAACGTAAGAGGTGACGCGGCAATGATCGAGGCTTTCATTTGCGATGCCGTGCGCACGCCCATCGGGCGCTACGCGGGAGCGCTTGCAGCGCTGCGCACCGACGATTTGGCGGCGCTGCCGCTCGCAGCACTTCTGGCGCGCAATCCCGCTCTTTCTGCCGGCGCCGTCGATGAGGTAATTCTCGGCTGCGCCAACCAGGCAGGCGAAGACAATCGCAATGTCGCGCGCATGGCAGTACTCCTTGCCGGCTACCCGGTGGAGGTCCCCGGAGTGACATTGAACCGCCTCTGTGGGTCGGGCCTCGACGCGGTCGCCGTCGCAAGCCGCATGATCAAGACCGGCGAGGCTGAGCTTGTGATTGCCGGCGGGGTTGAGTCGATGTCGCGGGCGCCGCTCGTGATGCCGAAAGCCGAGGCCGCGTTCAGCCGCGATGCGCAGATCTACGACACGACGATCGGCTGGCGCTTCGTCAATCCGCGCATCAAGAGCCAATACGGCATCGATTCGATGCCGGAGACGGGGGAGAACGTCGCCGCCGAGTTCAACGTCAGCCGTGAGGATCAGGATCGCTTTGCTTTAAGGAGCCAGGAGCGTGTGGCGGCGGCGCGCGCGCGCGGCTTCTTCAAAGGCGAGCTCGTGAGCGTCGAGATTTCCGAGCGCAAGGGCAAGGTGCGCACCGTCAGCGAGGATGAGCACCCGCGCGAGACCAGTCTCGAGCAGCTGGCGAAACTGCCGACGCCTTTTCGCGCTAACGGCACGGTAACCGCCGGCAACGCCGCGGGCATCAACGACGGCGCCTGCGCGCTCATCATCGCCTCATCCAAGGCCGTCGAGCGCTTCCAGCTGACGCCGCGGGCGCGCGTCCTTGCCGCCGCGACCGCCGGCATTGCGCCGCGCATCATGGGCATGGGGCCGGTGCCGGCGACGCGGCGCGTCCTTAGGCTTGCGGGCCTTGAGATCGGCGGCATGGACGTTATCGAGCTGAACGAAGCTTTCGCCGCGCAGGCGCTCGCGGTGCTGCGCGAACTGGGCCTTCCCGATGACGCCGCACATGTCAATCCCAACGGCGGGGCGATCGCGCTCGGCCATCCGCTCGGGATGTCGGGCGCGCGCCTCGCTACCACGGCGTCCTATCAGCTCGCCGCCACCCGCGCGCGCTACGCGCTCTGCACCATGTGCATCGGCGTGGGGCAGGGCATCGCGATGATCCTCGAGCGCGTGTAGCGGCGCAATTATTTGATCACGGCGGCGCGATCGGCCGTCTGCGACTCGAACATCCAGCCCGGGTATTCCCGCGGCAGCTGGGATGCGATGTCGAGTGCGGTCATCTCGTCGGCTGTCAGCGTCAAACCCGTCGCCCCGAGGTTATCTACGAGCTGTGCCTGGGTGCGCGCGCCGATGATTACGGAGGTCACTGCGCTTTGCTGCAGGAGCCATGCGAGCGCCACGCGCGCGACGGATGCCGCATGAGCCTCGGCGATCGGACGCATCACCTCGATGACCCGAAACGCGCGCTCGCGATCGACCGGCGGGAAATCAAAGGTCGCGCGGCGGGAGCCGGCGGGGCCGTCGCCCTCGCGCGCGAACTTGCCTGACAGAATGCCGCCCGCGAGCGGGCTCCACGGCAGGATCGCGAGCCTCTGGTCTTTGGCGAGCGGCACGATCTCGCGCTCCAGGTCCCGGCCGGCGATCGAGTAGTAGGCTTGCACGCTCTGAAACCTTGCGAGTGAGCGCTGCGCGGAAATTCCCAGCGCCTTGGCGATCTCCCAGGCCGCCAAATTGCACAGGCCGATGTAGCGCACCTTGCCGGCGCGCACGCAGGCGTCGAGCGCATCGAGCGTCTCCTCGAGCGGCGTCAAAGGATCGCGGCCGTGTGTCTGATAGAGATCGATATGGTCGAGCTGCAAGCGTTTGAGGCTCGCATCGAGCGCATGCAGGATGTGCACGCGCGACAGTCCGGACTGATTGGCACCTGGCCCCATGCGCCCGAGCACTTTGGTGGCGAGCACGAATTGATCCCGCGGCAGCCCGAGAGTCTTCAACGCCTGTCCCGTCATGGTCTCGGCGATGCCGGCTGAATAGACATCGGCGGTATCGATGAAGTTGACGCCGTGGTCGAGCGCCGTCCTGACGATAGCGGTCGCGCCCTCCTGGTCGGTGTTGCCGATGGGACCCCAGAACCCTTCGCCGGTGCTGAAGGTCATGGTTCCAAGACAGATCTCGGAGACCACAAGACCCGTGTCACCCAGCTTTTTCATGCGCATCTTGAAGGCTCCTTGCGACGCGGCGAGCGGATGTTGCGGCCCGCGCGCGCGTTGCGCAATTGCAGGTGAGGCGGATCCTTGGATTGAGGCTTGCCGACCACATATAGGTTGGCGGTGATGACTCGATCGCCGATTTCAAGAGCGCCGGCCTGAGCCTGGCGCCGCGCGGTCCGCAATGCAGCGCGGCAGGCGGGCTCCGCCGACGTCTCTTATACCCAAGGGTCAATCGAAGGCGCGCGCGTGGCGCGTGGCGGCCAATGGCCTAGGCTTAGCTGTTCCGTGATCGAGTGTGACGCATACGACCCACTTGGGCGGATGCGGACGGCGTTTGAGTTTCTTCGTGTGTTCGTTCGCGGTACATTCCCCGCCCGGGGAAGTGAGCCAATTGAAATTTTGGAGGTTGGGTCGACCATGAAAGCAAAAGCAGCGATCGCGTATGCCGCCGGCAAGCCGCTCGAGATCGTCACGGTTGATCTGGCGGGCCCCAAGGACGGGGAAGTTCTGGTCGAAATCAAGGCGAGCGGCGTCTGCCATACCGACGAGTTCACGCGCTCCGGCGCTGATCCCGAAGGTCTCTTTCCGGTCATCCTCGGACATGAGGGCGCCGGAGTGGTCGTCGATGTCGGCCGCGGCGTCACGACCCTCAAGAAGGGCGACCATGTGATCCCGCTCTATACCCCGGAATGCCGGCAGTGCAAATCCTGCCTGTCCCGCAAGACGAATCTGTGCACCGCCATTCGCGCCACCCAGGGCAAGGGCGTGATGCCCGACGGCACCAGCCGCTTCTCCCTCGATGGCAAGATGATCCATCACTACATGGGCTGCTCGACGTTCTCGAACTACACCGTGCTGCCCGAGATCGCGCTCGCCAAGATCCGCGAGGACGCGCCCTTCGAGAAGGTGTGCTACATCGGCTGCGGCGTCACGACCGGTGTCGGCGTCGTCATCAACACGGCCAAAGTCGAGCCGGGTGCCAACGTCGTCGTCTTTGGCTTGGGCGGCATCGGCTTGAATGTCATCCAAGGCGCGCACATGGTGGGCGCCAACAAGATCATCGGCGTCGACGTCAATCCCAGAAGGAAGGCGCTCGCCGAGAAGTTCGGCATGACGCACTTCGTCAATCCGAAGGAAGTGAGCGGGGATCTCGTCGCGCACTTGGTCGCGCTCACGGACGGTGGCGCGGACTACAGCTTCGAGTGCGTCGGCAATGTCGATCTCATGCGCCAGGCGCTTGAATGCTGCCACCGCGGCTGGGGTGTCTCGACCGTCGTCGGCGTCGCCGGAGCCGGGCAGGAGATCAAGACGCGCCCCTTCCAGCTCGTCACCGGCAGGGTATGGAAAGGCACGGCTTTCGGCGGCGCCCGCGGCCGCACGGACGTGCCGAAGATTGTTGACTGGTACATGGACAAGAAGATCAACATCGACGATCTCATCACGCATGTGATGCCGGTCGAGAAGATCAACGACGCCTTCGATCTGATGCACAAGGGCGAATCGATCAGAAGCGTCGTCACGTTTTAGGGCTTTCTCAAATGTTGAGACCCGCGCAGGCAGGCTCTGTTGGCGCGGGCGGGTTCGATCTACGTTAATCGCTTAAGTTAAGAGGGGATCACAATGGCTGTTTCAATTCATCCGTCCGTCGATCAGGGCGTCAAGCAGGGATCCGCGAACTTCGCCGGCGGCGCGCTGACCTGCAAGTGTCCGTCCGACCCGGTCGTCGTCACCATCAAGGGCGACGTCGCATTCAATCATGCCTGCGGCTGCACCAAGTGCTGGAAGCCCAAGGGCGCGGTGTTCTCGATCGTCGGGGTCGTGGCACGCGACAATCTAAGCGTCACAGCGAACGGGCAGAAGCTCAAGATCGTCGACCCGTCCGCTGCCATTCAGCGTCATGCCTGCAGTGTTTGCGGCGTGCACATGTACGGCCGCATCGAAAACAAGGCGCATCCGCTGTACGGCTTCGACTTCATCCATGTCGAGCTGTCGAAGGAGAAGGGCTGGGCCGCTCCGCAGTTCGCCGCATTCGTCTCCTCCATCATCGAGGCTGGAACCAAGCCCGATCAGATGGGCGCCATTCGCGCTCGGCTGAAGGAGCTGGGTCTTGAGCCGTACGACTGCCTGTCGCCGCCGCTCATGGATCTTCTGGCGACGGATGCCGCCAAGAAAAAGGGGACGCTGGCGGCCTAAGGCCGCCCTCATGGCAGGACCCTCTTTCGAGGTCATCAGTCAGCACCGCTCGTTTGGCGGCGTCGTCGGCTTCTATCGCCACGATGCCGCCACAACGGCGTGCGCGATGCGCTTTTCCGTCTTCACGCCGCCGCAGGCGCAGAAGGGCCGCGTCCCGGTCCTCTACTACCTGGCGGGGCTCACCTGCACTGAAGAGACCTTCATGATGAAAGCCGGTGCGCAGCGCATTGCCGCTGAGCTCGGACTCATGCTGGTCGCGCCCGATACGAGTCCGCGCGGCGTCAAGATCCCCGGCGACACGGACAGCTGGGACTTCGGAGTGGCGGCAGGCTTTTACGTCGATGCGACTGAGAAGCCCTGGTCCGACCACTACCGCATGTACTCCTACGTGACTGAGGAGTTGCCCGCGCTCATCGATGCGGGCTTCGCAACCGACCGCGAGCGGCAGGGTATTTTTGGCCACTCCATGGGCGGCCACGGTGCGCTCATGATCGGGCTTAAGAATCCCGAGCGCTATCGCTCCGTTTCAGCCTTCGCACCCATCGCCGCACCTAAGACCTGTCCCTGGGGACAGAAGGCTTTCAGCGGTTATCTCGGCGCGGATCGCGGCCAGTGGAGCGCCTATGATGCGACCGAGCTCGTCGCCCAGGTCAAAGATGCCGCGCGGCGCCCGCACATCCTGATCGACCAGGGTTCGGCCGACCAGTTTCTCGAGCAGCAGCTGCACCCGCAGCTCTTCGAGGCGGCGGCCCGCCGCGTCGGGTACCCCGTGAAGCTGCGCCTGCAGGAAGGCTACGACCACGGTTACTATTTCATTTCCACCTTCATGGAAGATCATCTGCGCCATCACGAGCACATGCTCAAGGCATGAGCACGGCGCGCGGCTGCGCGCACGGGACAATGGCGGTAAAATGCGCGGTTTACGCAGGCGCGGATCCGCAATCCGGCCTATATTGAAGAATCATGCAACCATTGACTGAGGTCGAGCGGCAGACGGTGCTGCGCATCGTGGACGAACACAAGGCGCGCCCAGGTCCGCTCATTGAAATCCTGCACGGCGTGCAGGCAACCTTAGGCTTCGTCCCGCCGGCGGCAGTTCCGGTGATCGCCTTGGGCTTGAATCTGTCGCGCGCGGAAGTGCACGGCGTCGTGACCTTCTACCATTTCTTTCGCGATCATCCCGTGGGGCGCCACGTGGTGCGGCTGTGCCAGGCGGAGTCCTGTCAGTCGATGGGTGCGAGCGCGCTCACCGCGCACGCCAAGCGCCGCCTCGGCATTGATTTCCACGAGACCAGCGCCGACGGCGCGTTCACATTGGAGCCGGTGTACTGCCTGGGAAACTGCGCCTGCTCTCCGGCGCTCATGATCGATGGCGATCTCATGGGGCGCGTTACGCCGCAGGACTTTGACGCCATGGTGACCGCCGGGCAGGCGCGCAAATGAGCATCGACATCTACGTGCCGCGCGATGCGAGCGCACTGTCCCTCGGCGCCGAAGGCGTCGCCCGCGCCATCGAGGCTGAGGCGCGCGAGCGGCGCGCCGATGTGCGCGTGATTCGCAACGGCTCGCGCGGGCTTTACTGGCTTGAGCCCCTGGTCGAGGTCGCACTGCCGGGCGGCCGCCGCGCCTACGGTCCGGTGAAACGCGAGGATGTGGCGAGCCTCTTCGCCGCGGATTTCTTGCAGGGCGGCGCGCATCCTTTGGCGCAAGGACTCACCGAGGAGATCCCGTACCTCAAGAGCCAGCAGCGGCTGACCTCGGCGCGGGTCGGAGTCATTGACCCCGCGAGCGTCGCCGACTATGTGGCGCATGGCGGCTATAAGGGACTTGAGCGCGCGCTTGTTATGACCCAGGCCGAGATCGTGCAGAGCGTCCTCGACTCGGGCCTCCGCGGTCGCGGCGGCGCGGCGTTTCCCACGGGCATCAAATGGAAGACCGTTCTTGATCAGCCCGCGGCCCGGAAATACATCACCTGCAACGCCGACGAGGGTGACTCCGGCACTTTTTCCGACCGCATGCTGATGGAGGGCGACCCGCTCGCGCTCATCGAGGGCATGACCATTGCGGGCATTGCCGTGGGTGCCACCCAGGGCTACATCTATCTGCGCGTCGAGTATCCGCACGCCTATGCGGCGCTCAACGAGGCTCTGAATGCCGCCCGCCAGGCGCGCTATCTCGGCCGCGACGTCATGGGCAGCGGACGGCCGTTCGAGCTTGAGGTGCGCCTGGGCGCCGGTGCCTATATCTGCGGCGAGGAAACCTCGATGCTCGAGAGCCTCGAGGGCAAGCGCGGCGAGATCCGCGTACGCCCGCCGCTGCCCGCGATTAAGGGACTTTTTGGCCAGCCGACCGTTGTCAATAACGTGGTCACACTGTCGAGCATCCCGATCATCCTGGCGCGCGGCTCCGAGCACTACCGCGACTTCGGCACCGGCAAGTCGCGCGGCACGCTGCCGCTACAGCTCGCCGGCAACGTGCGGCGCGGCGGGCTCGTCGAGCGCGCCTTTGGCTTAAGCCTGCGCGAGCTTCTCTACGACTATGGCGGCGGCTCGGCGAGCGGCCGGCCCATTCGCGCGGTGCAGGTGGGAGGGCCGCTCGGCGCCTACATTCCCGCCTCGCAGTTCGACGTCGCGATCGACTATGAGGCGCTGACCGCGATCGGGGCACTCCTGGGTCACGGCGGTGTCGTAGTCTTTGACGACACCGTCGATATGGCCCGGATGGCGCGTTATGCCATGGAGTTTTGCGCCATCGAGTCCTGCGGCAAATGCACCCCCTGCCGCATCGGCTCGACGCGCGGGGTCGAGGTCATCGACCGCATCATTGAAGGGGTAGAGCGGGAGCGTAACCTTGTCCTTTTGGAGGACTTATGTGAAACCATGCTGCAGGGGTCACTTTGTGGGCTGGGCGGCATGACGCCGTTCCCCGTGCAGAGCATACTCAAGCACTTCCGCGAAGATTTTCATGCTGGGACGAGGCATTGACGCGGGCGGAACTTTCCTGCGGAGATTTCGATGTTTGCCATTGATTACAAAGACCATGGGACGCCCGCGAGCGACAGCAAGGCGGCAGTCACGCTCGAGATCGACGGCCGCTCGGTCACGGTGCCCGAGGGCACCTCGGTCATGCGCGCCGCGATGTACGCCGACGTGCAGGTGCCGAAACTCTGCGCCACCGACACTCTGAAGGCCTTCGGGTCCTGCCGCCTGTGCCTGGTTGAGATCGAGGGCAGAAAGGGCTATCCCGCCTCCTGCACCACGACGGTGGCGGCGGGCATGAAGGTTTCGACGCAGTCGCCGAAGCTTGCGCAGCTGCGCCACGGCGTCCTTGATCTCTACATCTCCGACCATCCGCTCGATTGCGCCACTTGTCCCGCGAACGGGCACTGCGAACTGCAGGACATGGCCGCGGATGCGGGAATTACCGAGACCTCCTACGGCGTCACCGGCGCGAAGCACCGCCCGGCGCTGAAGGATGCGAGCAATCCGTATTTCACTTTTGACCCCGAGCTTTGCATCGTGTGCTCGCGCTGCGTGCGTGCCTGCGATGAGCAGCAGGGCACGCTGGCGCTCACCATCCAAGGCCGTGGCTTTGACTCCAAGGTGTCCGCGAGTCAGGCCGAGCCCTTTTTCGAGTCCGAATGCGTCTCCTGCGGCGCCTGCGTCGAGGCCTGCCCGACGGCAGCGCTCACCGAGAAATCCGTGATTGCGCTCGGGCATCCCGAGCATGTCGCCAAGACCACCTGCGCCTACTGCGGGGTCGGCTGCTCCTTCAAGGCGGAGACCACGGGCGCCGGAGCCGATGTAAAAGTCGTGCGCATGGCGCCGGACCGCACAGGTGATGCGAACCACGGCCACGCCTGCATCAAGGGGCGCTTCGCCTATGGCTACGCGACCCACGCGGACCGCATCACGAAGCCCATGATCCGCGCGCGCATCACCGATCCCTGGCGCGAGGTGTCCTGGGAGGAGGCGATCGGCCATGCGGCGAGCGAGTTCAGGCGCATCCAGGCGAAGTACGGCAAGGACTCCGTGGGCGGCATCACCTCTTCGCGCTGCACGAACGAGGAAACCTTTCTCGTGCAGAAGCTCGTGCGCGCGGCATTCGGCAACAACAACGTCGACACCTGCGCTCGTGTGTGCCATTCACCCACGGGCTATGGCCTGAAGAACACCCTGGGCGAATCCGCCGGCACGCAGCGATTTGATTCGGTCATGCTGGCCGACGTCATCCTCATCATCGGCGCGAGCCCCACGGACGGCCATCCGGTGTTTGCATCGCAGATGAAGCGCCGCCTGCGACAGGGCGCGAAGCTCATCGTGCTCGATCCGCGCACGACCGGCATCGTGCACTCACCGCACATCCAGGCGAATTAC
>Ga0302311_10001158_pt1 | contig 31671 bp, 30 predicted proteins | sample III_Palsa_N1_3_FD_200449 | JGI IMG/M metagenome (GOLD analysis project Ga0302311, IMG submission 200449) | Peat permafrost microbial communities from Stordalen Mire near Abisko, Sweden - III_Palsa_N1_3 | ecosystem: Environmental > Terrestrial > Soil > Palsa > Peat permafrost | place: Sweden... | reverse complement strand
GTGCTGGTGGCGCGCAAGCCCGAGGCATTGAAACAGCTCTCCGACGAACTCACCGCCGCCGGTGCTGAGGTGCGGACCGCTTCGGTCGACATGAGCAAACACGACGCCCTGGAGCGCGTTCGCGTCGTGACCGACGACATCGAGGTCGGCATGTTGGTCTATGTCGCGGGCGCGAACAACACGCGGGGCAACTTCATAGAGCTCGATCCGGCGGTCTACCGATCGGTGATCGGCGTCAATGTCATTGGCCAGAGTGAATTCGCGCGGCATTATGGCGCGCTCATGCGGGCGCGAGCGCGCGGCGGAATCATCCTCACAGGCTCGCTGTCGGGCTACATGGGCTCGGCTTCGCTCGCCGCCTATACCGGCGCGAAGGCGTTCAGCCGGATTTTCACCGAAGCGCTGTGGGCGGAATGCGAACCGATGGGCATCGACGTGCTCCACCTCAACATCGGCTTTACCGCGACTCCCGCGATGGCGCGCCTCGGAATAGACCTTTCAGCCGCAACCGCACCCGACGTCGTGGCACAGGAAGGTCTCGACAACATCCGCAACGGACCCATCTGGATTGCCGGCGGCGAGGGCAACTGGGAACGCGCGCGACAGCGATCGGTGGTGGATGGCCGCAGAGATGCCTTGCGCACCTTTGCGACGCCGACACGAGACCGCATGCCGCGGTGATTTGGCGCTTAAGCAGTCCTGCCTAGCCGTTGCGCCAACAGTGTCGCAATCTCGCGGCGCGCCACCTTGTTGCTCGGAAGCATCGGGATTTCGTCGCGATCGAGCTGGAGAATGACCCGCGGTACTTTGTAACTCGAGAGCCGCTGGCGCAGCTGTGCTTCCATGTCCGCGATGTCCAGCTTCACGCTGTTGTCGCGCGCCACCACCGCGGCAACCAGCAGCTGACCTCGCTCCCTATCGGGCAGGCCGACGACGTAGGCATTGTGCACGCCTTCCAGCGCCTGCATTTCCATTTCCACCTCGGCGGGGGAGACATTCGACCCCGCGGTCTTGACAACGTCCCCATTGCGGCCGATGAAATGGACCCGGGAACCGTCGATGAGGCCCATGTCCCCTGTCCTCAAGAAGCCGTCGGCGGTGAAGAAATCCTCTCGTCGGATCTTGTGAAGGGCCGTCGTCACCGCTGGGCCGCGCACTTGAATCTCGCCGCTCCCACCCTCCCCTACGGGCCGGTTATCCGCGTCCACTATTCGCACCTCGAAGGAGTCGGCCCAATGATCCATCGGTGCGCATACCGGACGCCCCGGCACGCGATGAACGTCGCCATAGGCATAAGGCCCCAATGTTTCGGTCATTCCAAGACCCCAATACGGTTTCGTCGCCGACATCAGCTTCAGGTCCTCCTCGGCGAGCACCGAGCCGACCGAGAAGCGGCTGTTGCGCAACGTCCGACCCGAGCACATCGTGACGGCACCCGCGACCCAAGCGGGCATGAGGTGCATCATCATTCCGCCAACCCAAAACATCGGCAATTGGGCCAGCACCTCCTTGCCCCGTGTCGTATTCAACATTCGTTTCAAGTAGTGCGCCCGTGCAAGCACGGGGCCGTGATTGTGCTTGACCCCTTTGGGCAGAGCCATCGAACCAGATGTGTATATCTCAATCATCTGGTCGGCCGGATGGACCTCTGCCTCGACCGCGCGCAGCATGGCCTCGCTCACCGTCTCCGCGGACTCCGTCAGAAAGCTCGTGTCGCGGAACGTCGCCGGGAGGTTGCCGCCATCGCTGACGATCCAACGGAGATAAGGCACCGCGTCAATGCGCAGCGTCGGCGTCGTCCCCTCGCGCAATTCCGGCAACGCATCGCACACGCGCGCGACATAGTCGTGGCCGAGAAATTCGCGGTGGACGATGAGGCCCCCGATATCGGACTGGCGTAGCACGCGCACCAGCTCATTCGAGCGAATGAGAGTGCTGATCGGAATGGCGATTGCGCCGATACGACTAATCGCCGCGAGCATCACCGCGAAATCCGGCCCATTGCCGTGGATGAAGCCGATACGGCTGCCCTTGCCGGCGCCGAGCGCGATGAGTCCTCGTGCAATCATTGCTGACTTGCCATCTAGCTCCGCATAGCTGATGGCACTCTCGCCACCGTCGTCACGCTTCAGCTTGACGGCAACGTCGCCTCCATAGGCCGCTGCCGAGGCGCGGACGAGCTGTGGCATCGTCTCCGCCGTGTTCGGATCCTCCGCACATACCTGTTCACCGCTCAAGGAACTCTCTCCCCATCGATAGGCTGACACTAGGCAGCTAGGTTAACCGTGAATTTATTGTTCCAATATTGGAACAAACTTTCCACATTAGAAAATATTGGTACAATAGTCGCTCGATGTCAACCGCCCGGCCGGCGAAGTACCGATCTACCCTAACGTAATGGCATGGACGCTCCTACTTTGCAAGGCATCAGTTGTGCCAGAGTGGAAGTGTCAAGCAACCACCAAAGAAAGCAGGAGCGTCCGGGATGAACATTACGCAGGTCGGGATCGATTTGGCAAAGTTGGTTTTTCAGGTCCACGGGGTCGACTCTCGAGGGAAGGTCGCGGTGCGCAAACAATTGAAGCGATCGCAGGTCGCGGAGTTTTTTGCTCAGCTGGCGCCGTGCCTCATCGGAATGGAGGCCTGCGGTGGCGCGCATTTCTGGGCTCGCAAGCTCATGGAGTTCGGACACACCGTTAAGCTGATCGCGCCGCAATTCGTCAAGCCCTATGTGAAGACCAACAAGAACGACGCAGCGGATGCCGAAGCGATCTGCGAAGCAGTCGGGCGACCAAATATGCGTTTTGTACCCATAAAGAACACCGAGCAGCAAGCGTTGCTCGGATTGCACCGTGTGCGACAAGGATTCGTCGCCGCGCGCACCGCGCAGGCCAATCAAATTCGCGGGTTGCTGACCGAGTTCGGATTAGTAATTCCAGTCGGCATTCGTTCCATTGAACGTAAGGTGCCCGAGTTTCTCGAAGATGCCGCGAACGGATTATCGGGGGCGAGTCGCGCTCTGTTTGCACGACTGCTTGAACATTTTCGAGCACTCGATCTTCAGGTAGCGGAGCTGGAGCGAGAAATCAATGCTTGGCACCGCGAGGACGCGAGAAGCCGACGTCTGCAGGCGATTCCAGGGATCGGTCCGCTTACCGCAAGTGCGCTGGTGGCGAGCGTCGGGGATGCGAAGCTTTTTCACAATGGCAGGCAATTTGCAGCATGGCTCGGGCTCGTACCTCGACAGAACTCTTCCGGCGGAAAGACGACTCTGCTCGGCATCAGCAAACGCGGTGACACGTACTTACGTACGCTTTTGATTCACGGCGCGCGTTCGGTGTTGTTCAGTTTGAAGCGCGATCCCGACCGAGCTGAACAATGGCTGGCACGCGTCGCGAACCGGCGAAATCCGAATATTGCTGCGGTTGCTCTGGCCAATAAGAATGCGCGGACCGTCTGGGCGCTGCTGGCTCATGGCCGCGATTTCCAGACCGGTTACCGCTCGGCGACGCCAGCTGCGGCATAGGACCGATATCGGCAGTAATTCTTGACACAACTCTCCCACCACCGATTGCACAGGTGTTTTTCAAAGTGATGGCTTCACAGGTAAGACCGGGGTTGACCAAGCCTGCAGAACGTACGGGACTTCAACAGTCCGATAACGTAATAAGGCGTCAACCAGCATATTCCATCAGGGCCCGCGACCCGGCGTCGCACTCACAGGCCGAATGTATGCGAGCAATCTATTCCCGTGATCCAAAACCGAAAAGAAACGCTTGGCATAACGGAGCGTCCATGTATACATTCTTCGAGAATGAACATAATCTCCGACGCGCCTTCCTTGTTGCATCCCCTGTTGGCCGATAAGCCTGAGGTTTTATGGGTTCACACCGGCGGCACGACGGTGGAAGTACTGATCTGGGGCCGTCGCGGCTTACCGGGGCTATTCCTACTCCACGGCGCAGGTGCTCATGCCCATTGGTGGGACAGCGTCGCGCCCTTATTGGCAACCCAGCATCGGGTGGCCGCCATGTCGCTGCCAGGCAATGGCGCATCGGAATGGAGAGACCGTTACTCCAGTGCGGACTTCTTCGAAGACGCATGCGCCTGCGTGGCAGCCGCCTCGCTCGATGCAGTGGGCAAGCCGGTGTTTGTCGGCCATTCCATGGGCGGCGCCCACTTGATGCATGGCGCGATGCACGCTCCTGAATCCATGGCAGGTTTAGTGCTGGTCGATACGAGCTTCCGTTCGACCGGCGGTGGCAAGCCGCACACAGGCGAGCCGACTCGGCGCATTTTCGCTACCGAGGAGGAGGCGCTGGGCCGCTTCCGTCTAACGCCTCCCGGGCCGGCGCGAGAGCCGGGTCTGCTGAAGCATGTCGCGCGTCATGCCCTGATGCAGGTCGTCGGCCCGAACGGTGAAGCCGGCTACTCGTGGCGAGCCGATCCTGCCTACTGGAAAAAATTCGAGCGCGGCATCGAACAGGGTCCCTATGCGCAACCGCTGCGCCCTCGAGTCCGCATCGTCCACCTCATTGCCGAGCAGTCGGACGTCGCGACCGCGAGCTTACCGCTCGACGAGGAGGTGCTACGTATCCTGTTGCCGGAGTGCGGGCATCACGTCATGTTGGACCGACCGCTGCTGCTGGCCGCCTCGTTACGCGCGGTACTCGCAGCGTGGCCCTGAGCGTCACGGTTCGGCAAGCGTCAGGCTTTGGGATTTCGCAAGCGCTGCGCATCATTGGTAAAAATGACGACGCCGGCGGCGGCAAACATGCCGCCCACACCGACACACACCGAGATCTTCGCGCCCGGCACCTGCGCCGGAGCGATGCCGCGCATCTGCCGCACGCTTTCTTGCAAGGCGTACATGCCGTACATGCCCGAATGCATGTAGCACAGGCCGCCGCCATTGGTATTCATCGGCAAATCACCGCCAGGCGCCGTGCGCCGCGCGCGCATGAAATCTTTGGCTTCGCCGGGGCGGCAGAAGCCCAGATCTTCCAGACCATAAAGCGGCAAATGCGCGAAAGCGTCATATATCATCAGGTGATCAACGTCGCCGTGGGTGATTCCCGCCTGCGCAAATGCGTCGGCGCCGGCCGAGCGGAATCCGCGGAAGGATGCGAAGTCCTCCATCATCGATACCATCGGTGCCTCCACCGCCTCGCCGCTGCCCATGATGTACACGGGCTTGCCCGGCAAGTCTTTCGCCCTGGCGGCTGCGGTAAGAATCAAGGCGCCACCGCCATCGGTTCTGAGGCAGCACATGGGCTTGCGAAATGGCCACGCGATGATTTCTGACTTCAGAACCTCCTCGATGGTGATCGGTGTCTTCAGGGTGGCCCGCGGATTCATGGCCGCCCACTCCCGCTGAATCACCACGACCCGGGCCAGATCTTCCTCCGTCGCACCGCGCTCCTTCATATAGCGCAAAGCGGGAATGGTCAGATTCGACGTCGCGCCGCTGACGCCATAGGGATATTCGAACTCGGCCGCAAGACTCGATGTGCTGTTTGCATGAGCGACGCGTCCTACGCCGGAGCGCCCGGACTCGCCATGCGTGATGAGCACCGTGGTGCAATAGCCTGCTTCGATCGCCGCGGCGGCATGGCGAACGTGCAGCATGAAGGAACATCCGCCCACGGTGGTGCCGTCGATCCATTTTGGCGCCAGGCCCAGATAGGCAGCGAGCGCCGGAGGGTATTCTCCCGCCGTGGCGAGACCGTCGATATCGGCCGGCCCGAGCCCCGCATCAGCCATCGCATTGAGCGCCGCATCGGCGTGCAAGCCGATTACCGACAGCTCCGGTATGACGCCGAGTCTCGTCGTCTCGGCGGCGCCGACGACGGCGACTCCCCGCATGGTCACGGCTTCTCCGCCGGCTCGAAATACGGCAAAGCGATTTCCGCGCTTTCATTGCCGAACACGACTCGAAGCGGCATGTCGAGCTGCAAGGCCTCCGGGGTTTGCGGGCAATTGATCACGTTGGTCATCATGCGCGGCCCCTCGGCGAGTGTTACGACGGCAATCGAATGGGGCTCCGTTCCCATATCGGCGCGCGGTCGATGGTTGATGACGTAGGAATAGAGCGTCGCTTTGCCGCTGGCCTTGAATACTTCCACATCGCGACTGGCGCAGCGCGGACAGAACGGGCGCGGGGGAAAATAGGGTTCGCGACAGTGACGGCAGCGCTGCAGCCGGAGCTCACCCGCCTTGCACCCATCCCAGTAATGGCGTGTCTCGGGCGAGGGTTTCGGTAACGTTCTCGGCATGAGTCCGCCTCCTAAAAGCGTTGCGCGCCATCCAACCGGATCGTCGTGCCGTTCAAGAAATCATTCTCGATGACGTGGAGGGCAAGTATCGCGTACTCGTCCGGGTCACCCATCCGTTTGGGATTCGGCACCGTCGCCCCCCACTTCGCTTGAGCCTCCTCCTCGCTGGCGTGTTTCGTGTACGCCATGGTGAGAATCGTGCCGGGCGCGATGGACACGGCGCGTATACCCAGCGGCGCCAAATCGCGGGCCAGCGTCAGCGTCATGCCAATGATGCCGCCCTTCGCAGCGGCGTAGGGCACCTGACCGGGCAGACCTTCGAAACCCGCAATGGAGGCGGTATTGATGATGACCCCACGCTGATTGGAAGCGAGCGGTTCGTTTTTGGCCATCGCTTCGGCTGCATGGGCCGTCACGCAGAAGGCACTGGTCAGAAAGACGTTGACGCTGTGGGCAAAATTGGCGAGCGACAGACGCGTTCCGTCCTTGCTGAGAATCCGGCCGCCGCGGTCCGGAGGTGGCGGCCCACCATGCGCCACTACGGCGGCGCGAAGCGGCCCCAAGCCGACAGCCACCTCAACCGCATGGGCGATTGCGCCTTCGCTAAGGATGTCCGTGTGGACGAACACCGCTCCGTGCCCAATCTCCTTGGCGAGAGCCTCCCCCTTGTCAGCGTCCACGTCTGCAATGACGACGCGGACACCCCGCTGCGCCAGCCGGCGCGCCGTAGCGCTACCCAAGCCCCCCGCGCCTCCCGTGACAATGGCAGACGCATTGGTAAGTTCCATATAGCAGGCCCCCAGGCATAATAATTGAGTTACTTATTCCATTATTGGAACAATCGTTCAAAATATGCAAGGCTGTTTCGGCGGGGCATGCCCTAAGCCTGAAGCAGGCCGCTGCGACATCAAGCCCGCGGAACCTTCGCCAATACGTCGGTGCCGAATCGTTCGGCTTGCTCACACCACTCGGCCCGCGTCTTACCGTCAATGTGCACGGCTACGCCGCTGACACCGAGGTCGGCCAAGCGGCCGATCTTGTCGATCAGTGCCGAGGCACCCAGTTTTTCACCGGTGGAGGTAATGCTGCTCACGACGATCGCGGGCGGAATTTCACGCCCGAATTTGGCGCTGTGTTCACGCAGATAACGGATGCCTTCGGCGAGATCGGCTTCGTCAGCCATCGGCGCGGTGCGCGAAGTCGCCGAAACCGGCCCGGCTGTGAAGAATGGGCACCATGCATCGCCCAATTCCACCGCCCGGCGAATGGCGCGATGCGAATTGCCACCGATCAGAAGCGGCGGACGCGGCCGCTGCAATGGCGCCGGCAGCATGCGTGCGCCGCGCGCCTCGTAGCCCGTGCCCTTGAAGGAAAATTCCACGCCCTCCCAGGCCGCCTTCATTGCGCGGATATATTCGTCCATGATGTCGTTGCGGTGCTCGAAATCCGCACCGAGAGCGAAGTACTCCCCTTTGAGGTATCCGGCGCCGAGACCGAGCGTGACGCGGCCGCCCGAGAACACATCGAGCGTCGCCACCGAGCGGGCGGTAATGAACGGATTGCGGTACGGCAGTACGAGGATGCCGGTCTGCAACCGGAGGGTGCGGGTGGCCGCCGCGACAAACGACAACATGACGAAAGGGTCTTGGGCATAGTGGCCGCCGGAATCGAGCCACTTGGCAGAGGGGCAAGGATGATCGGTCACATTGCCGCCGGCGAAGCCGACCCGCTCGGCGAGCTGGGTCACTTGAATCACGGCTTCCGGCGACAAAAATTCCTGCGGATCGGCGATGTTGTCAAACGGCAGGGTTACATTGATTTTCATACGGATGACGTTGCCTCAAGAATTGGATAGGGAAGAATCGGAGTCGCCAACCAACGTCCATTGGCCGCTCTTATTGCGCTGCCAGCCGCTGGAAGCCCAAGATCCCCCGTCCACAGGAATGACCGTGCCGGTCACATACGTACTCATGTTGGAGGAGAGGAATACCGCGACACTACCGCACTCGGTGTCGAGCCCCGGACGACCGGCGGGAATGCGGCGCGCGGTTGCGTCGGCCTGCGAGGGATTCGGCTCAATCCACACAGAGGGATCGACCGGGCCCGTATGATTGCCGCGCACGCCCGGTGTCACGGTGTAGTCCGGGGCAATCGCGTTGATGCGTATGGAATGCTCCGCCAGTTCCAGCGCCATGCTGCGGGTAAAGTTGAGCATCCCTGCTTTACACGCGGCGTAGACGGCGAAGTTTGGCGCCGCACGCGATGCTTCGATGCTGCTGACATTGATAATGGAGCCGCCGCGGCCGCCGCGAATCATCACTGGAACGGCCGCCGCGGTGGCTGCGAGCATACTGACGAGATTCAGATCGATATGCCGCCTCCAAGACCGCTCGGACTGCTCGAGAAATGGTCGCCGACTGACGCCGCCGGCATTGTTAACCAAAATGTCGATGCGGCCGAATTCCTTGTCTGCGGCGTCGATCAATGCCCGAATCTGATCGGTATGCGTGACGTCGGTGGGTACCCCGAGCGCGCGTCGCCCCAATTCACGCACTCGCGCAGCGGTCTCCTCGCAACGCTCGGGGACGATGTCCGCGATGACGATGTCCGCACCAACGGCTGCATAGGCCAGCGCGATGGCTCGGCCAATTCCGCCGCCCCCGCCCGTGATGACGGCAACTTGATCGGTGAGCAAAATGTCGGTCGGTTTCAAGTGCGTGGTCCTGCTGCGGGTGGGTGAACGTCGATGTGCAGTCGCGTGAGCTTCAAGGAAGCCAGCTTCCACTCGCCCTGCTGCTTCACCCATCGCTCGTGGTAATGGCCGTATCCGGTGATGGAAGGCCGCTCGGGCCCCCAGACTACGCGATCCTGGAGCGCCCATACGACCCGCGCCTCATTGCCGGTCACCTCGATCTCCGGAGAGTGCACTTGGTGAGCCGTGGTCGCGTTAAGGATGGACGATTGGACTTGTTTGACTGCCGCATCCCTCCCCTTGATCACCGGAACTTGTGACCCCTCAGAGACATCGAGCACATAGTCTTCGGTGAGCAAGTCGGCATAACCTGCCCAGTCCTTGGTGTCCAAGGTGCGGCAGTACCGAGCTTTGGCGTTGCATAGCGCCAGCCAGTCATCCATCGGCGGCAAATCATGAGTCATTGGGTGTCCTCGTTGGATTTCCATCATGCAGCATGTCAGGTAAGCGACCAGCCGCCATCGACCGACAGTACTTGATTGGTGACTGCGCGCGCAGCGGGGGCCGCGAAGTACAGGACCGCCGCGCCCATGTCACGTGGTTCGCATAGGCCGAGCGGCGGCCGTCGCCTCGCAGGTCCGTCTGGGGGTGGCCCTTTGGCATTGATGGCTCCGGGAGTGGCAACGCCGCCGGGCAAAATCGTGTTGACGGTGATCGCGTGGTCGGCCAATTCGAAGGCGCTGGCGCGGCTCAAAGCCAGCAAGGCGCCCTTCGAGCCGGCATACGCAGAGAGTCCGCGGACCAGGGAACCGATCAACGCCGCGGAGGCGATGTTGACGATTCGTCCCCCGCCGCCTGATGCCACCATGGCCCGCGCGATTTCGCGGGTGATCAGAAAGGGGCCTCGCCCATTAACCGCATTCATTCGATCCCATTGCGCAGCCGTCCCTTCCAGCAGGAGCTCGCGGTCTTGCAGACCCGCGTTGTTGACCAGGACCCAGGGTATGCCGAATCCCGCGATGACCTCGGCACAGCCGCGCACGATCGATGCTTCGTCGGCCAGATCCATCCACACCGACCCGGCCCTGTGGCCGGCCGCCACGAGCTGCGCGGCTTCCCGAAGGCCCCCCTCCCGGTCGCGATCCGCAATCACCACCGTGGCGCCGGCTTCCGCCAAAACCGCGGCAATTCCCGTGCCGATACCGCTCGCGCCGCCGGTGACGAGCGCCACCCTGCCGCCAAGATCGAATGGATCCACCCGAGGCGCGCTCATGACAGCGGTCTAGATCGAGGTGGCGCACGCAGCATGCCCGCCTTTGCAATCAGCGCTTCGCTTTCGCTCCAAAGGCGATCCACATAGGCAACGTCTTCGACTACCGGATTGGGGGCGCGTGGCTTGCGGTTGTGGAAGTAGCCTCCCGTGCTCATTCCCGGCTCTTCCGCGGTGGCTAGCCAGATCAGCGTGTCGGCGCCCTGGGCGGGCGTCTGCGCCTCTAGTGTACGAATGTGCGCCTGGGTGCGTTCCTCAGCCTGATTGATGAAATTGGAATCGACGACGCCAGGATGCATGGCGTGCGCGACGATGCCGACGTCGCTGACACGCCGCGCCAAACCGCGCGCAAAAAGCACATTCGCCAGCTTGCCATAGCAATAGGCGGCGCCCGCATTGAAATTGTTGCCCGATTGTAGATCATCCCATGGCAGCCCCCGGATCATCTCGCTGGCATCCGAGGAGGTCATGATAATGCGTACGCTGCCCCGCGGCGCTTCGGCGGCGGCGCGACGCAGCAGCGGCAGCAGTTGCCTGGTCAGAAGAAAGGGGCCAAGGTGATTACCCGCAAAATTCTGCTCATATCCTTCCGCGGTCATCACCCGGGACTTAGTCATTCCACCGGCGTTGTTGATGAGCACGTCGAGGTACTCGCAATGCGACGCAACTTCCTCTGCCGCGCGCACCGCATCGGCCATTAGCGAGAGGTCAGCTAGGATCATGTGGACCGCGCCACCGCTCGAGGCAGCTTGGATCTCTTGAAGGGCTACAGCGCTGCGGGCGGGATCGCGTCCCAAGGCGATCACCTGCCAGCCCGCCGCCGCCAACGTTTTCGCCGTCGCAAGGCCAATCCCTGAACTGGCGCCCGTAACAACGGCAACTTTGCGTCTGTCCATCAGATTATCTCGTCGAGTCTGACCCATCGCCGCTCGGCCGCCGATCGGCGCACCGCCTCCTGCAATCGCTCGACTTGCCAGGCTTGATCAAAGTCCGGGTGTGCCTTGGCTTCGCCTTTGATCGCCTGAATCATGGCGTGCATGGACAATGCCATCGGATACGCGGGAGGAACCTCGCAGTCGGCGTCGATCCGGATGTCCGTTGTACCCAGCAAACGTTGCGGTACCTCGACGCGCTCCAGTCGCGTCTCACCGAGCTTGCCCGCGCGCAATAGGGTGTCGCGGCTGGTCGGAAACGACGGCGCTTCCAGCACCATTCTGCCGTTGGACCCGAATACGTCCAAATACCAACCACTCCCCAACGGCGCGTTCCACGAGACCTGGAACTGAATAACCAAGCCGCCGGCAAATCGCAATAACACATTCGCGAAGTCATTCGTTTCCGCCTTGACCGTCTGTCCGTCCGCCGCGCGCCACTCGTCGAGCAGACGCCCGTCATGCGCCACCAATTCCACGACCTCGCCGAACAAATACGTGAGCATGTGAAGCGCATGGCTGCCAAGGTTGCGCACGGCGGAGACGCCCTGCCCGGCTTGCGCAAACCAGTTGTACGGAAATCGCGGGTTCAGCGTGTTGAACAGTGACATATTGAACACGCAGGTACCTCCGAAGGCACGGCCCAGATACCCATCGTCCAGCATTTCGCGCGCGAGCCGATGTGCGGGCAACCATTCCGAGTAGGCGTCGACGACGGCAATCTTGCCGCTGCGCCGCCAGGCGGTATGCAGGGCACGCGCCCCATCCAAGGTTGCGGCGAATGGAATCGCGTTGTAGACGTGCTTGCCGCTATGCAGACTTGCCAGCACCATCGCTTCGCGAATATTCGGTCGGGTACCGCAATCGACGATGTCGATGTGCGGATCCGCCGCCATGTCCAGCGCGTTCCAGTAAGGTCGTTCGATGCCGCAGCGCGCGGCGGCCGCTTCCGCCGTCTCACGCCGCGAGGTGCAAATGCCCACCACCTCGACACCGGGCACGGCACGCCATGCTGGCAGGTGCGCGAACGCGCCCCAGTTCGCACTGATGATGCCAACCCGTAATGTCATGCCGAGTCCTTCGAATCCCTGTATTTCATTGTTATGTGAACTCCCCACGCTCTGTGTGCGGCCGCCACGGACCCTGAAACCTACGCTACCCCGCCGCCACCGCTTGGTCAACAGCACTGTCTATTACCGACACCCCGGGTCCGGGAATCGCCTCCCGCTCAGGCACTCGCTCGGTCGAGGCACGCGATTGCTGCCGCGCCGAGTTCGAGCCGTGTGGCGGCGAACAACTCTTCCAGTTGGCTCAACGAGGTGGCACTGGCGATCGGCGCCGTGATGCTCGGTCGCGCGAGCAACCAGGCGAGCGCCACCCGTGTCGGCGTCGAATGCAGTTCGGCGCACACTTCATCGAGTGCCGCGAGAATCTTGAAGCCCCGTGCGTCGAGCTTGTTGGCGATGAAGGAACCGCGCTGGCTTTGCTTGAGATCCGCCGCAGAGCGGTATTTCCCGGTGAGGAAACCGCTGGCCAGCGAAAAATACGGGATCACGCCCAAACCGCTGCGAATACAGAAGGGCTCGAGGTCGCTTTCGTAGTTGGCGCGATCGTATAAATTGTACAGGGGCTGCAGCGTCTGAAACCGCGGCAATGCGCCTCTCTCGCCGACACACGCCGCCTCATCGAGGCGCGCTCCCGTATAATTCGAGGCGCCGATCGCACGCACCTTGCCTGCCCGAATGAGCGAATCGAACGCGTCGAGCGTCTCTTCCAGGGGTGTGCCGGGGTCGTCCCGATGCGCCTGATACAAATCAATGTAGTCGGTTTGCAATCGCGCCAGCGAATCTTCCACAGCCGCTGTGATGTAGCGTTTGGACAGGCCCTTACGGTCTGCGCCCATGGGGTTGCCGACCTTGGTGGCCAACACCACATCACTGCGCCGTCCCCGCGCCCGCAGCCAACGTCCGATCGTGGCTTCGGATTCGCCGCCTCGATTGCCAGGCACGAAATTCGAGTAAACGTCGGCGGTGTCGATGCAGTCGAAGCCCGCCGCCACGAAGGCATCGAGCAATGAAAACGCCGTCTTCTCATCCACGGTCCAGCCAAATACATTGCCGCCGAACACCAGCGGCGCAATCCTCAAGCCTGAATCACCCAATGGACGCTTTTGCATGTTTTCTCTGCCGTACTCGGTCCCCAGAGCCATGATTACAACGGAAGGCCCGAATTGCAATGATTGCGGCCGGCGACCGTCATCCTTGAGCGCCGGAATAGCCGCTGAGGCAGCGCTTGTGTATCATCCGACCGAGAATCAACAATGATGTTCAATGGCAAGCCGACCATGAAAGATAAAATAGCATTGATCACGGGTGCCTCCTCCGGAATTGGCGCAGCCGCGGCGCAGTTGTTGGCACGCGAAGGCGTGGTGGTAGCCGCGGTCGCGCGGCGGGCCGACCGGCTGAGCACCCTCATCAAGGGTATCGAGGCGGCAGGAGGCCGCGGCGGCGCATTCGCGGCCGACGTCGGCAACCAGACCGCGGCGGAGGCCGTCATTCAACAGGTGTTGGCACGCTACGGGCGCATCGATATCCTCGTGAATAGCGCCGGCATTCTTCGCCCCGGGGACACCGAGACGTCCGAGCCTGCCCACTGGCGAGAGATGTTCGACATCAACGTCTTCTCCGCCATGTACATGTCGCGTGCCGTGCTCCCGGCGATGCGTGAACGCCGTGATGGACACATCGTCGTCGTCTCCTCGACCGCCGGACGGCTGGTGGGTGCCGGCAACGTCGGCTACACCTCGAGCAAGCATGCCGTGAACGCCTTCGCCGACGCCATGCGACAAGAGGTCGCTCTCTTGGGAATTCGCGTCACGCTCATAGAGCCTGGCGCAACCACCACGGAAGTGGCGCAGAGCATTCCGGACCCCGAAGCTCGAGCGAAAATGGAACTTCACGTCAGCAAGGAAGGCAGCATGCGGCCGGAAGACGTCGGCGGCGCCATCGTATACGCGGTGAATCAGCCGCCCAACGTCAACGTCCGTGAGATTTGGCTCGCACCGACCGCGGCCGTGCGTTAGCCGGGACGAGTCAGATGCGCGACGCCGCTGCACCGGTTGTCTCGGATGCCCCGTACCCGCCTCCCGTGCGCGCATGGTATGCCGTGGCCATACTGTCCTTCATGTTTTGGATGTCGGTGCTCGACCGCTTCGTCATCGCACTGCTGGCGGCGCCATTGCGACGTGACATGGGCATTACCGACACGCAGTTCGCGCTGCTGAATGGCACGGCATTCATCGTTACCTTCGCCCTTCTGGGACTGATCGCCGGCGCGCTTGCCGACCGCTTCAGCCGACGCTCCATCATTTTCGTCGGCGTCGCCGTCTGGTCGCTGGCCACGGCGGCATGCGGAGTGACGCAAAACTTCGGTCAATTATTTCTGGCGCGCATTGGCGTCGGCGCCGGCGAGGCCTGCCTCAACCCCTGCGCGACGTCGATGATCAGCGATCTCTTCCCGCGCCGACAGCTGACCCTCGCAACTGCGTTGTATGCGCTGGGCGGCACGGCGGGCGCGGGGATGGCCTTTCTCGTCGGCGGCTCGATCATCGCGCTGGTGTCGCAACACGAATTGTTCGCCGTCCCACTGATCGGCGACGTTCGCTCTTGGCAGGCAGTGTTCATTATCATCGGCGTTCCCGGTTTGGTATTAGCCCTGCTGATCTTCACGCTCTCCGAGCCGGTGCGGCGCGGCAGGGTGGACCCGCGGCCCCTCGGCCTGTCGTGGCGTGCGACGTATGGCGCGTTGCTCAAGTTCATGAGTAGCCGGCGCCAATTCTTCTTATGGCACTACCTGGGGTTCACCTTTGCATCCACCGTCATCGTCGGCTGTATCGGCTGGCTGCCCACCCACATGGCGCGCGCTTTCCATCTGACCACCGGGCAAATCGGACTCAAGCTCGGCCTTACCATTGTTGTCTTCGGAGCGTTGGGCAAAGTGTTATGTGGCCGTTCCGTCGATGCGCTCTACCGGCATGGTTATCGAGATGCTCAGTTCCGCTGGTATGCGGGGGCATTGTTGGTCGCGGTACCGGCGGGGGTCATCGGCACGACCAGCGGCAGCGTGGGCATGTTCCTTGTGGGCATCGGCATTATGATTTGCATGATGCAACCCCTTCCCGCCTGCGCCTATGCGGCCATGAATCTGGTCACACCGAACGAACTGCGCGGCGCCGGAGTCGCGTTGTTCAATCTGGGGCCCGGTTTGCTGGGTAGTATCTCGGGCCCCGTGCTGATCGCCACCATTGGCGAGCATGCGTTCAAAGGCCCCACCAGCATCGGCTCGGGGATGGCCGTGGTAATCGCCATCTTCTGTCCGCTAGGCGCCGCATCGCTCGCCCTCGGTTGCCGGGCCATGCGTGCCACGGTCAAGGAGGCCGAGGCGTCGCTGGGCTCCCATCAGAGCCGGTAACGTTGACGTATGCCATCGAAGCGCTCGCGCAGCTGCTTCTGTCGTTGCTCCGGCGCCGCCTTGGCGGTCGTCGTGGGCAGTAGTGCGTCGAGATCGGCGCGTTTGACGAGTTTGGTACGCAGTATCACGCGGGACTCGCTCAACAGAATCCGATAGGTTACGTTGCCGCGCTCGAAGCCCTGTGTATCCATCCAATTGTGATACCCGGGATCGTCGTGGCACATAATGATGCGCACCTTGCCGTCGTCGTCCACTTTGGTACGGCTCGGGGTGAAGCTCACCGGGCGGTACAGATAATCCATGCTGTTGAAAAACGCCCCCATATTGGTGAGCATCCATAGTCCATCGTGTGCATCGAACTCCATGACGAGTGCTTCGTCGGGACGCAGTTGCCAGCACATGTTCATGACCGCACGGCCGCGCCGCTTGTCCGACGCCGTGTCGCCCGCGGAATTATGTGGGAATGCATTGATGTTGACCGGGTCGACGGCGCCACCGCTGAACTGGTACGGATGATCCGGCCAGTCATTCATGAGTCCGGTGACGAAGCGTCCAGCCCAGTCCATCGCCGCCGTCAAGTCACCGGACAGCGGCACGGGACGCGGCTCCGCCATGCCGATGCGCTCGATACGCATTTGCGCGGACAGCTCGTCCCACCGATCGAAGCCTTGGCGTAGAAACAGCTTTCGAGAACCCGCGGTCGTGGGCAGCCAATTGGGGCCGCGCCGCGGCCCGCCGATGAACAGCTCGAAGCCGCCATCCCATTGTGTCTCGAGCTGATGACCAAAGAGATTGGCCTCGGGAATATCACCGAAGGGTTCGTGCAGACTGGGCCAGTCGGTACCCGGCTGCCGGTCGGGCCGCGGGCCTTGGACCGTGAAATTCAAGAATCGCGCAGTGCCGCGGTTGCCGGAGAGCCTGTAGACCGACTCACCGTCGATCCAGGCTTGTTGATAGACGAAGTCGGCGTTGTCGCTGCCCAATTTGCAGAACGGCGTGCAGAACGTATGCAGTACCGGAAATTTCGTATCCTTGGTTTCCAGCGCCAAATCGAACGCCTGACCCAAATTCTGACTAAGGAAGCGGAAGGCATCGGCTCGCTGCCGCGGATTTGCAGGATTGAAGTCCTTGAACACCTGCTCGCCGGCGCCCCGCAGCCGCTCGCAGAAAAGCTGCCAGGCCGCGCGTAATTGCTCGTCATCGGGACAGTCGCCGAATGCCATTGCAAACCTCCCGATTTAACCGCGTTGTTCGATGTCCAGCCCGAACCGTCGTCGATACGGTTCGAATTCGGTGTGCAAGGCATCAAGATCTACGCCAAGCTGCTTCGCCGAGTAGTGAAACTTTCCATACCGGTCACCGCGGTTTGCCTTCAGCCATTGGCGCATCGCGGTCTCGGTGTCCGAATGGAACGGCACACCTGCCTTCGCATAGAAGCCCCGGATGGTCCCCACGGGATCCGCGATAAAATCCGTGTATCGCACATGATGGATGCGCGGGTCGTTCAACATCGGCTCGCTCAGGGTCCGCTGTAAGCCGGCGCGCGTCGCGGCCACATGCAGGGCCGCCCGCTCCCGCCAATCGACACTACCGGCGAGTGCCTCATCCAATTCCGCCGTCAGAGCGACCAGCGAGGCGGCGGTCTGCACGGGGTCCCGGTGCACCCAAATAATGTTCGCGTCCGGGTAGGTGTCGAACAGCGCCCTGAGTCGCGGCGCATGGAATCCCTTCAGTGCCCAATGTCTTTTCGGCCGCGCATATTGACAGTGCTGCAGCATCATCTTGTGCAACCGATATTGGGCATGTGCATCCAGGGGCAGACCGCCGGTCTTCATGGGCATCGGGACCCGCCACCAAGCCGTCGGCGTCATCACTCGAAAATCGAACGCCCACGTGCGCTCGCACTCGGGAAGCCCTTCGCCGAGCATATCGTTGTAGGGATGGCTGATGAGCCATTTGGGAATCTTCCGCAAGATTTCGCGCCAATCCGCATCGGCCTGCGCTCGGCGCGCATCGCCCGGCGCCGCAAGGCCGGGTGGCGGCGACGGATACATGACCTCCCAGAACTTGAGCGCCCGCCCCTCCGGATCCACCGACAGCAACGCATGCAGCAACGTGGTACCGGAACGCGGTTCGCCCGTCGCAAATAGCGGTCTCTCGATAACTTCATCGGGGATGGGATAGCGCTTGCGATCCTCGAAGAACTCCAAGCGCGACGTGAGCAGCCACAGGCACACCGCCGCCGCGGCGCGCTGACCTTGTTCGTTCATTCCCACGCTGTCGATATGATCGACGGCCTGAGCGAAGCGGGCCCGCAGCGTATCGTCGCCGTAGTCGCACAAGCCGGTCAGTGCCTCCGCCTGAGCCAGCAGTGCATTCGCATCCAGTATTCGAGTGCTCATGAGTTATCCGACCAGCCGCATGAGTTCATCCTCCGCCTCGCGCACTTTCTGCGCCGAGCGCGCCGCGAATTGGAGTCCTGCCATGCCGCCGTAGTCCAAGATTTTGGGGACCTGCAGGCCGGCCTCCACGTATCCCTTGAGCGTACGCGCAATCTGTTGCGGCGTTCCGTGAGGTACCACGGCGAGAATCGCGGCGGGATCAACCTTGCTCAGCATGGCCAGTATGCGTTCACGCGGCAACACCTCCGGATTGATGTCCTGATACCCACGCCACTCGTCGCCCAGCGGATGCTCGAAGCCGAACTGACGCATGATCTTGGCAGGTATTTGCAGTACGTAGGCCTTGACCAACGGGGCCTTAAGGATCTGCGCCAACTCCGTATCGCTATCGGCAATCAGGCACGTCCAGATGAAGGCCGCCGTGATGGCCATCGGATCCCGGCCATGCCTCTCGGCCGAGCCGCGCACCACCTTCAACTTGGACGCGTAGTCGTCAGGGGAATAAGCGCCGGCAGGCCACCAGCCGTCGCAATTGCGCCCAATGATTTCCAGCATCCGAGGGCCACTGGCTCCGGCCCAGATCGGCGGGAAGCGACCCTGGAACGGCTCGGTATCCAAGCGGGCATGCCGCAGCGTGTAGAACTGTCCAGAGAAATCCACGGGGCCCTCACTCTCCCATAGTAGACGGATCACCTTCAGCGACTCTTCGAATCGCCCTACTGGTTTACTGAAATCGAATCCGTAAGGAATCGTGTTTTCGGTCTCACCGCTGCCCACCCCGAGAATGAAGCGGCCGCGCGACAAATGGTCAATGGTCAAGGCCGACTGTGCCAGGAGGGAGGGATGCCGTCGCACCGTATCGACCACGCTGGTGGCGATCGGCACATTCTTGGTCAACACCGCAACGGCTGCCGCAACCGCCATTGCGTCTAGATGACGGTGCGGCGATGGCGACAATGTCGCCAGATCGGTGAACTCGGGCGTCCATATGGAATCGGGCCAGAAACTCACCATATGATCCGGAAGCCAGATCGAATGATAGCGTCCGTTGTCTAGGACCTCGAGCCTGGACAGATCCAGCGGCAGCGTGGTGCGGAGAAAGGCGGCGGGTTGTACGGTCTTCATCACAAGGGTGGAATATTCACACTGCGCCCCCAGCCGGCCGCCAGAGTGTGGCAGCGTCGGTTACACGATCTCGCCGATCAGCGTACCGACCGCATAGACCTCGCCCACCTTGCCGAGCATCTTTAACGTGCCCGCAGCTGGCGACTCGACATCTTGTGTCGACTTGTCGATTTCAATGGTGTAAATCGGCGTGCCTTCGCTGACCGTCGCGCCGTCCGCGACCAGCCAATCCGCCAAGGTACCCTCCGTCATGGAGAAGCCGATCTGAGGAACTCTAATTTCGACGCTCACCGCACCAGTCTCCCATCCAGAGTCTGGCGAATCGCCGCCTCGATCGCGCTCGGCTTGTATAGGAACTCCGCCTCCAGCACCCGCGAAAACGGCACGGCGACGTCGCGCGATGCCACGCGCAGCACGGGCGCCTTGAGTTGCCCGAACAAATGCTCCTGAATTTGAGCGGTGACTTCCGCGCCGACCCCGAAGCTGCGGGGCGCCTCGTGCACGACAATGGCACGCCGCGTCTTCGCCACCGACTTGAGAACGGTCTCGCTATCGAGAGGCGATACGGTGCGTAGGTCCACGATCTCAACCGAGATACCTTCGCCTGCGAGTTTCTCCGCAATCTTCAGCGAATCACCGATGGGGCGCCCGTAACTGATCACCGAGACGTCTGATCCGGCGCGCACAATGTTGGCCTTGCCGAGCGGGATCCGGTAATTGGGCGGCGGTGCAGGCCCCGTCTGCGCCCGCGTCATCGAATCCTCGATGAACAAGCAGGGGTCATCGTCGAATATGCATGATGTCAACAATCCTGCCGCCTCCGCAGGCGATGACGGGATGACCACCTTGATGCCCGCGACATGGGCAAACCAGGCTTCGAGCATGTCGGAATGCTGTCCGGCGGTTCCACCGCCGGCACCCGTGCGCGTGCGAATGGTGATGGGTACGGACGTCTGACCGCCCGACATGAAGCGCAGCTTCGCCGCGTGATTGACGATCTGATCCATGGCCACGGTGACGAAATTCATCAGCATGATTTCGGCCACGGGTCGCATGCCGACCAGCGCGGCGCCGATGGCGGCCCCGATGATGGCTTCTTCGGAAATCGGCGTGGTTCGCACGCGCTTGTCACCGTACTTGGTCGACAGCCCTTTGGTAACCTTGAAGACGCCCCCGCCCTCCTTGTCCCCGATGTCCTCTCCGAGCAGAAACACGCTAGGATCGGCGGCCAACGCCTCGTCCAATGCGGTGTGATAAGCCTCGGTGAACGAAATGTTTCGCACGGTCTCGGCGGCGACGCTCATGCTAGTACTCCCGGCGCATAAATATCTCGATTGATTTCAGCCAGCTCCGGCGTAGGGCTGTCCGCGGCAAATTGTAGGGCATCGTCGATTTGCGCAGTGATGTCCGCGGACAAGGCATCGAGGTCGGCCTCGGTGGCCGCGCCCGAGGCAATCACGGCGGCGCGGAGCAGCGGCATCGGATCGCGCGCCATCGCGGCTTGCAGCTCCTCCTTCGGTATGTACGCGGCGGCATCACCGAAGTAGTGTCCATTGAAGCGAAACGTCAATGCCTCGAGCAGCGTGGGGCCACCGCCGGATCGCGCACGTTCCACCGCCTCGCGCGACGCATGCCACATTGCCGCCGGATCGTTACCGTCGACGGTAACGCCCGGCATGTTGTAAGACGCAGCACGCTGTGAGACGCGTGCCACCGTGGTCGCATCCTCATACTTGGTACACTCGGCATACAAGTTGTTCTGACACAGAAAGACGACCGGCAGCTTCCATAACGATGCCATGTTGAGCGCTTCATGGAACGCTCCGATGTTCGACGCGCCGTCGCCGAAGCAGCACACCGTCACCCGACCGTCTTCTTTGAGCTGAGATGCGAGCGCGAGCCCGTTCGCTATGGGGAGACCACCACCGACGACGCCGGTGGTGACCATGATGCCCGCCGCCGGGTAGGTGATGTGCATCGGACCGCCCTTGCCCTTACAGGTGCCGGTGGCCTTGCCGTAATACTCGGCGCACAGTTCCCTGAGCGGCATACCCTTGGCAAGTTGGTCGTGGATCCCGCGATACATGGTAACCAAATAATCGGTGGGCTTTAAATGCACACCCATCGCTGCCGCGACGATTTCCTGACCGCGCGGCGAGTAATACACCGCCATCATTTTTCCGGAACGCAACAACGAGCGCATGCGCTCGTCGACCAAATTGATCAACCGGGCTTTCTTGAAAACTTCCAACAATTGGCTCGGTGCCAGCGGCTCGACCGAAGTCATGCGGTTGCTCCTGGGCGGCGCCGACTCGGCGGCGGCCGCTATAATTATATGTAAAGCGGAATGGTCCTTTCGATGCAGCCCGTAAATAGGGTACTCGACGATGCATCGGGCCCGGCGCAAACCTGGATATCATGCGCTCATGTGGCAACAAGGCCGCAGGTAATCACCGCAGTTGATTATCTATAACTTTGAACCCAAAGTAAAGCCAACGGGCAGCGCCGACAGGAAGGGATCGCGCAACGGCCAACGACGCGCCAACAGCTGATTCGATGCGATATCGAGCGGTTACTTCCTCATGCTTCTCGCGATCGCGGCGACTGCATCACGCCGCGGCAAAGCCAGGAGTCGCTCGAAATTTTCCCGGTAGTGATCGCTCGCGACGTACACCGGGCCGTTGCCTAGGTTGCCGATGGCGCGGGCCGCCACCTCATCGGGTGACATGACATGCTCCAACGTCGCCGGGTCGATTCCCTGCAGCCGCGGCGCCTCGGTATCGGTCGCACCGGGACACAGTGTCAGCACGTCGATACCCTCGGGAGCGAGTTCGCCCCATAGCCCCTCGCCCAAGCTGTTCACGAACCCCTTGGTGGCCGCGTAAGCCGTGGAAAAGGGAATGCCGATCAGACCTTCGACGGAACTGGTCAATATGATTCCCCCCTTGCGCCGCGCCAACAACCGCGGCACGAAGCCGCGCGCCAGGATCATCGGCGCGTTGCAATTGACCATCAGCATGTCGGTCAACATAGCAGGGTCGCCCGAATCGAAGCGACCCTTGAGCCCGAAACCGGCATTACTCACGAGTAGGCCGACATCCAAGTTCGCGGTGACATCCAGCATCTCCTGCGGCGCGGAAGCCTGTGACAGGTCTGTCTGGTGGACCTTGACGTTGATTCCGTGTGCGCTAGTGAGACGTGCTGCCAATTGGTCGAGACGATCCAACCGGCGAGCGGTCAGAACCAAATCCAATCCCTTGGCTGCCAACAGCTCGGCAAACGACCGGCCGATTCCGGAGGAGGCTCCGGTGATCAATGCGACGGGGCCATAGCGATCGATGAAATCATTGGTGCCCATGATTGTCCGCAAGAGTACCATGCCGCTTCAGCCGCCGAAGGATGCGTATGCCGCAATCAAATCATCAAACCGTGCGTGATTTCTTTACCGCCTTGTCGAACGGCACGCTGTCTGCCGGCATGTTCACGACCGACATGACCGCCTGGACGACCACGTCGGGTGAATCGTCACGGGATCGCTATCTCGCCGGCGTTACGATGTTGCAATCCCTGTTCCCGGCCGGTCTCACCTACAGCGTCGATTCCCTCACCGCCGAGGGCGACCGGGTCGCGGCAGAGGCGCAATCGAGGGGTACTCTCGTCGACGGAAAGACGTTCCACAATTCCTATGTGTTCATGTTCCGAATCCGCGATGAGCGGATCGCCAGCGTCGCCGAACACTTCAACCCGCAGGTGGTGCGCGACATGATCCTCCCTTTGTTGCAAGCACCCAGCGGCGCAGCCCCTATTGGCCCGCGATAATCACGGCGCCGCAATGGCGCGACGGCAGAACTCCCAAAGGTCGGCGGCCAACTGCAACCGGCGCGTCCTATCGCGCACTCTCGCCTCTTGGGCCAGCAACTCCGTGTGCACCGTGGTGGCGACCAGATTGTAGACGAGCGTGGCGAGCCGTTGCGGCGCGCAATCCCTGACAGACCCTACTTCCATCCCACGGAACAGCTGCTCGGCAATCAAAGCGATCAGGGGATCCAACGCAGCCTGCAAATCATCCGGACGAGATTGAGCCAAGCGCAGGTGTTCGCGACTCATCGCCGCCCCCCGGCGACTAGTATTGCCGCCGCTCTCCTTCAACGTACTTTCACCGAGCACGATACAAGTTACGATCAGCTCCATCCTTGCCATGGGATCCGTCAAGGTCGCCACCTGCGCCCGGTAGTGATCGGCCGCCAGACGAACCGTATGCTCGAACACCGCCAACATCAGATCATCTTTCCCGGCGAAGCGCTCATAGAACGCCCGCCGGGATAATCCGGTTTTCACGAGGACGGCCCGGATCGTCAGTCCTTCCAAACCCTCTTTGTCCAATAGAACGTACGCGGCCGCGACGATGCTGCGGCTGCGCTCGAGGATCTGTTGAGCATCCGTCACGATGCCACGGCTCCGCCCGCGATCCGCCCGGCGGGATTTCGGTACCAGGGCGATCTTTAGGACATTTTTAACCATTGATCTGCACCGCATCGGAACAAAGTTCTTTCCAATAATGCCGGGCTAATGGTATACCTACAAACCGCCGTTGAGAACGCTGTTCTCATGGGAAATTCAGCTGAGGATCTAGCCAATGGCTTGTGTGACATATATCGAACACGACGGCAGTACACGTAAAGTCGAGGTGCCCAATGGCGACTCCGTGATGCAAGGCGCGGTCAGTCACATGGTGCCGGGCATCGTCGCCGAATGCGGCGGCGGCCTCGCCTGCGCCACCTGCCACTGTTACGTGGATGAGGCCTGGATCGACCGCGTGGGGCCACCGGCATCCGCCGCCGAAGCCGAAATGCTGGAATCCGCATCGGCCGAAAGAAAGCGTGGTAGTCGCCTCAGTTGCCAGATCACCGTCAGCCAGGAACTGGATGGCTTGATCGTGCGCCTGCCCGAATCGCAATACTGATCAGCGGAGCAATCATGGAACCCACCCTCGCCTCGCAGAACAGTGACATTCCCACCCACGTTCCACCCGAACTGGTGCGCCCGATTGGACTCACCGAGGGTCCGGAGTTCCTGGCGGCGCCGCACACCTTCATGGCAGCTTTGCACGAGACGCAGCCACGGATTTTCTTCAGTCAGGGCCAGCACACGCGCGGCGCATGGATGTTGACTCACTACGAAGACGCTTATTTCGTATTGCGCCATCCTGAGATCTTTACCACCGCGGGCGCCACGCCGTTTCCGCGCGACCCGGAGAACTACTTCTATTTTATCCCGCTGGAGATCGATCCGCCGGATCACCGCAAGTATCGAGCCATCCTCGATCCGATGTTCTCGCCGAAGGCCATTGCCAACATGGAGTCCAATATCCGACGGCAGGCCAATCAATTAATCGACCAATTCATCGACAAGGGCCGGTGCGAATTCACGAAGGACTTCGGCAGGCCTCTGCCGGTCTTCGTGTTCCTGGACCTAATGGGCCTGCCCCAGGCGATGCTCGACACGTTTGTCGGCTGGGCCATCGGCCTGCTGCATGCCCAGGATAGAGCCATTGCGGCAAGGGTCATGCAAGACACCACCGCGTATCTGCAGAGCGTGATCAACGAAAAGGCGAAGAGCCCCGACGACGGAGTCATCAGCGCGATCGTTCACGCGCAGCCAGGCGGCACGCCGCTCTCCGGACCGGAAATATTTGGATTCGTGTTCTTCCTCTTCATTGCCGGCTTGGATACGGTATTTGCCACCCTCAACAACGTGTTCCTCTGGTTGGCGAAGAATCCGCAGCGGCGCCAGGAAATCATGGACAACCCGGACAATATCAACGGAGTCGTCGAAGAGTTGCTGCGCGTCTTTTCGGTCACTTTCTCGGGTCGCACCCTCACGCAGAATTTCGAAATGCAGGGTGTCAAGATGAGGAAAGGGGACAAGATCACGAACATTCTGCCGGCCGCGAATTACGACCCGGCGGTGTTCGAGAATCCCAAGGAAGTGAATTTTCGCCGTGCGCGCAAGCCGAACCTGGCATTCGCCGGCGGCGTGCACAGCTGCATGGGCGCTCATCTCGCCCGCATGGAATTGAAGGTCTGCATCACCGAGTTCCTGGGGCGGATCCCGCACTTCGAGGTCGAGGACGGCGCGAATATCGAGTACTGGCCGGGTGGCGTGGTCGGCCCAAAGACACTACCGCTGCGCTGGTGATCCCCGGCCTTTAGCTAAGTTGCGGGATTATCGGCGGCAAATCCACGGAGGTGCGAATCCCCGGTGCCGCCTCGCACACGTAGCGCACGGCGTTGAGCGGAATGTGAGCCGTAAGCCCCGGCGTCATCTCGGCGTAATCCTCCGGCGCGACCGGATAGGTGATCGACACATCGAGCGGCACGTCGCCGGTCAGCACCACCCGCCATCCGGAGCTCCGGAATTCCCATGTCGTGCCATCGTCCGTATCCACATCGCTCGACACGAACCACGTAGCGGTGAAACTCATCAGCGGTTTACCCGCTCGGATGCCGGACACTTCGGTGCGCATGGCCGCAATCGTTCCGGCGGGTACTGTACCGGCGGCAATGACCACATCGTTCCGAGCGAGGCCTACCCCGCCGCGCACTTCGACACGGTCGAGCGGCAGCCCGACGGTCTTGGCAACCAACTGCAGCGAGGGACCGAAGGCATTGCGCAAATGATCGAGGCGTCCTTGCATCGAGGCGCCCGGCCGTTGGCCAAATCCCATGATCTGGAACAACATCTCTGGTGAATTGCGCGAACTGTTGTCGGCAAACTCATTGATGCTCAAGAAATCGATGCGTCGCTGCAAGGAACTCAGCACCAGCGGCAGCGCCTCGGTCGCGAATCCTGGGCTGCAACCGGTGCTGTGTATTGAGGTGTTGCCGCGAGCACAGGCCGATTCGACCCGCTCTCGCACGGCAGGGTCCATGGCGTCAGGGTAGAGGAACTCGGTGCGTGTCGTCACGATGTTGATTCCGGATTCCAACAACCGGCACACCTCGTCGAGATTGATGTATTGCGGCATATACACCACGCAATCCGGCCGTAGTGCGATCACATCGTCGATGCGGTGAGTCGCGACTACGCCAATTGGGCCGACTCCTGCCAACTCGCCGGCGTCTCGGCCGATTTTGGCCTCGCCATACACGTAGACTCCCACCAGATCGAGATGCGGATGTTCGATTGCACGGCGCAACGCGCGCGACCCCACATTGCCGGTAGCCCACTGAACGACGCGATAGCGGCGCGGGTCTGGAGAAGTGACGGCGTTTTTGCTCATGAGATGGCCTCTTGTTGGGTCGGGACTCCTGGAAATGATACTCCCTAGTGGGCAGCCAGTTACCAAAGGTCGCGACCGCTGCAGCGATAAATTCATGCGCTATCGGGCCATCCTATTCATATCCGGACATGCACTCGTTTCGAAGCCTCGCCTGCCGGACGCATGTGCCTAACGAGCAATGCTAATATGCTGGGAGACCGACAAGTTGATTTGGGAGTGTCTTTATGACCCAAGTAATGGAAGGCGTCCGAGTTCTGGAGGTCGCGCAATTTACCTTCGTGCCGGCTGCCGGCGCGGTACTGGCCGATTGGGGGGCGGATGTCATCAAAATCGAGCATCCGGTGCGCGGCGACACGCAGCGCGGATTTCTCCACCTGGCCGGCCAGAAGGTCGATCCAAATCGGCACACACTGATGGAACATCCGAACCGCGGCAAACGCAGCGTGGGCATCGACCTCTCCACGCCCGGTGGGCAGGAACTGCTTTATGAGATTGCGAAGACCGCCGATGTCTTCCTTACCAACTATCTCCCCGCGGCGCGGCAGAAAAACAAGTTCGACGTCGAGCACATCCGAGCAGTCAATCCGAAGATCATCTACGCGCGCGGCAGTGCCTACGGTGATAAGGGCCCCGAGCGCGAGTCGGGAGGGTTTGACAGCACGGCCTTTTGGACGCGTCCCGGCATAGGCATTGCCATGACCCCGCCCGAACTTAAGGGCCCTCTGGCGCAGGGCATGCCCGCGTTCGGCGATTCGATCGGCGGCATGAACATCGCCGGCGGCATTTCGGCGGCGCTATTTCACCGCGAGCGAACCGGCAAAGCGACCGAACTCGACGTATCGCTCATGAGCACGGGTTGGTGGGCGGCCGGCGCCGCCATCGCTCAAGCACTGGAGACCGGCATGATGAGCCGAAATCGCATGCCGACCTCGGGGGGCACGGGAAGCAACCCATTCATGGGCAACTACACCACCTCGGATGGCGGCACCATCAATCTCTGCATTCTGACGCCCGGCCCGTACTTCCGTGACGCGTTCGCTCACTTCGGCGTCCCCGAGGCGGCTGACGATGCGCGCTTCTCCACCGTGGAAGCCCTGATGAAAAACGCCGCCGATGCAGGCCGCCTCATTGCGGCCGCGTTCGCGCAACGGCCGTTCGATTATTGGCGGCAACACTTGAAGACCATGAAGGGTCAATGGGCTCCATTCCAGACGATTCTCGACCTTGCCAACGATGAGCAGGCGCTTGCGAACGATATGATCGTCGAAGTCGAGGCCGTTGACGGCGGCGCACCGATCAAACTGGTTCGGCCCCCGGTGCAGTTCGATCACGCCCCGATCAAGACCCAGCGTGCTCCGCAAGCCTCGGAACATACCGAGACCTTTCTCATGGAGCTTGGCCTCGAATGGGATCGGATCGAAAGTCTGAAGGCATCTGGCGTGATTGCTTGAGCTCCGCAGCGCCCCGCGAGACGGCCGGCCCGGCCCCCGCACGCCCGCCGCACTCGGCGCGGCGCACATCCAGCATCGACGTCACCTGGCCCGACGGTCGCTTGCGCGACATGCTGTTGCTCGGCCGCGCGCGCGACATTCTAACGGCAGAATCGCAGACCCAGCCACGGGTCGTTGCGCAAGACAGTTTCCGCGCGCGCTTGCAGAACGATCGTACCATCCTCGCAATCGTTGCCGACCCCGCACGTCCCGCGGCCGCCGCGTTGGTGGGCGCCCGCGGCGGCGGCCATCTGCGACGTATCATCGACGAGGCCATGCCCGAGGAGCGTCGCAACTCCACGCCATTACATCTGATCCTCGACGATATCTCGGGCACGAGTTTGATCGCGGGCTGGGCCTGGTCTCAATGGACCGCCGACTGGCTCACGATGCCGAATGCGACTGACGAAGAACAGCTCGCAGCGGTCATCCAAAGCAAGCAAGGCGTATGCATCGGATTCGCGCCCGGCTCCAGCGCCCTTAACGTGCGCCCGGCTCCGGGCGTGACCGGCGGCGCTCCGGCACCCGATCTACGTAACCGAGAGGATCCTGACGGCTGGCATGACTTTCCGATGGCGGAAGGTGCGAGTCTGCGGCGGGCGAGGCGCATCGACGTGACGCTCGGGGACCCCGTGAGAATCGATGGGGCGTTTCAAGATAGCGCCTCACGGCCCGACGGTGGGCGCATGGTACTGCACGAATATCGTCTGACCGCGACCGCCGACCTCGAGACGCTCTGCCTCACGTCGATCACGGCCGAACCGCGCGTGCTGCCGTTTCCCGAATGCCCCTCGGCCACTCAGAACCTCCGCCGGCTGCTCGACGTGCCCTTGATGGAGCTACGAGACAGAGTCCCCGCCCAATTGCGCGGAACCGACGGTTGTACGCATCTGAATGACGCTCTGCGCGCGCTCACCGCGGTGCCGGCCCTACTGGACAGCGTGCGCCGCGGCTTGGGTTGAAAACATCGGTCATGCCCGGCTGCGCGGTAGCCCGAGGCGACGCTCCGCAACCAAACTCCGCAGCACCTCGCTGGTCCCGCCATAGACGGTCGTGGCCGTCGAGTGCCGATAGCCTTTTTCCACGACGCTCAAGCCTTTGTTGCCGCGAAGCAGCGAGTCGGGCGCGGCAAGGTCCAGCAGGTCGGCGGAATCGGTAATGAAGGATTCCGTCGCGAACACCTTGGCCGCGGGTCCATAGGCGCGGTCCTCCTCGCCCGCCAGCCGAGCACCGAGCACCCTCCCGGATAGCACTTCGGATACCCTGGCATGCGTATGTGCCCGGGCGAGACGCGCCAGTACATCGGAGTCCTCGATCAACGGTCGCCCATGTCGTTGCGTGCGTCGCGCCCACTCGGCCACAGCCTCGGCCATTTCCCGAATGCTGAGATGGTAGTAGCCGCCCGTCTGCTCCATACCTAGGGCCGCTGCGAGCGCCTTCGCACCCCCATTGACCTCGCCAAGACGATATCGATCTTCGATGCGAACGTTCGCATAGAACGTAGCGTTGGTGCGTTCATCCATGAAGGTATACACCGGATGAATCTCAATACCCGGCCTGTCGAGGGGCACGAGGAAAAGCGTGATGCCCTTGTGTTTCGGTGCGCTCGGATCCGTGCGCGTGATGAGCAGCACATAGCTCGAAATGTTGGCGCCCGACGTAAACATCTTCTGGCCATCGATGATCCAATCATCCCCATCGCGCACCGCCCGGGTCTTGGCGGCAAAGACATCCGAGCCGCCGGAAGGCTCGGTATAACCCAAACAGGCGGTAATCTCGCCCGACCCAAATCGAGTCAAGACTTCCGCCTGCAGTTCCGGCCGGCCGAACTTCTGAACGATAATACCCACCATGGCCGTCGTGCTGCGGGGCGGAGGCGTATATCCCACCTCCCGCCATACCGCGAGACTCGCCCGGGTCGAGTCCGCGTCCGCCCCGCGACCGCCCCACTGAGGCGGCCAGTCTGGATAAAGCAGTCCCGCCTGGCCGAGGGCGCGATGAACATCCCAATCATGGGATTCGAAAGAGTGATCGCCCAAGATATGCTTCTTGGGATCGATGATTCGGTCGAACACGGCGCGCGTTTCCGCAGCCAGTTCGTGGCCGCCTCGGGGCGCTTCGAAGTCTACTTCCACAAGGCCCGGGTCCGGCAGGACAGCCGTTTCGCCGAGCAGCAGGCGGCGACCGCCGCGGATCAATTCCGCCTGCGGATCGCCCCACGCCAACGCCCACGCTTTGGCGCGGCGATGATACAGCTGAATATCATATTCATTGGTCAACCCATAGCCGCCAAACGTGTGCAGCGAATGCGCGACGCAATTGGTGGCCGTTCGACTGGCCCACCAGAACAGCATCGATACCGTCGCAGCCGCCTCGCCATGGCCATCCGCAATGGCGCGCAGCGTCCACCAAAGCAGCATCGCCGCGCCATCCGCGTCGATGACGTCATTGGCGAGCGGGTGCGCGATACCCTGGTTGACGCCGATGGGCTGGCCGAATGCCATGCGCTGCGATGCGTAGGCGGCCGCCATGGTCAAGGCTTCGCGAGACAGCCCGATCAGCGCGGCCGAGGTGAGCAGCTTCCACTCTTCGACACCCGCAGCCCAGAGGCGAGCTTGTTCCGGGGAACCCGAGAGCACGTGCCGCTCTCCGGAGCCCGGAACGAACAGACCGACGGCCGCGCCGCCCAGCGTAGCCGGCGCAGTCAGCGGCTCGCGCGGGATCTCGATCGCCATTTCCTTGCCGTCGAAAGTCAGGATGCCATGAGCAACCGCGCCACCGGGAACGAGCTGGGACTCACCGGGCGTCGCAAGGTGCAACGCCATGACGATCAGCGTCTCGCCGTCCCGCACCTTGTCAATCCATTGCCGCGCCGTGTCGCCGCCGAGCTCGCCCAGCACTCGCAACGCCACGACCACTTCGGCCAGCGGCGCAGCCGCCAATTTACCGCCCGCTTGTTCCATCATCAGACAGGCATCGAACAGGCTCATGCCGCCGCCGCCCAGGGGTTCCGTTACCCGCATGAAAGGCGCATCGATTTCAATTAACTCTCGCCACAGAGCCGGATCGAAGCCCACCGGCTCAGCGGCGCGAACGCGCGCCGGCGTGGACTCCGCCGCGAAAAAGCGCTCGAACGTCTGCCGTACCGGCAGGCTGTCGTCTGGCATTCCAAGCTTCATTCACGGACTCCCGGCAACGGCAGGCTTCTTCGGCAGCTGAATCTCCGCCGTTCCCGTGCACAGGACGGTGCCATTTTGATTGGCCATCTTATGCTTGACCTGAACCAGGTCACGGCCTTGGTCATCGCGATTCTTGCCGACCACTTCCGCGGTCTGAATCGTGGTGTCGCCGGCGAGTGCCGGTCCGCGGTAGTTGGCAACGGAATGAACCACCATACCGTGCTCCCCCGCCCAGCCGGCAAGATAGTCGGTGACCCAAGATCCCATCGAGGCGCCATATCCATAGGCGCGGGGCATGCCGATCTTGCGCGCCCAGCGCGGGAACAAATGGCCGCGCGAGGGGCCGAAATAGGCGCCATCGGTGACTTCGGGATTGATGAGCTGCATATCCGGGTCATTTTCGTGTCCCGCCATCTCTGGAGTGAATCCCATGGCGAGCAGATCCTGTTTCCGAAGATTCATGGTGCCCCAGGTGTTGACCAGGTAGGCGCGCCACTCGGTCGTAAAGCTCGCGATCGAATGCGGCCCGAAAACACGCTCCGTCAACGCGTCGC